>Ga0209709_10003490_pt1 | contig 13002 bp, 14 predicted proteins | sample ArcticOcean_MG_C_2_FD_187435 | JGI IMG/M metagenome (GOLD analysis project Ga0209709, IMG submission 187435) | Marine microbial communities from western Arctic Ocean - ArcticOcean_MG_CB4_136 (SPAdes) (version 2) | ecosystem: Environmental > Aquatic > Marine > Oceanic | place: Arctic Ocean... | reverse complement strand
TGGCCAAACGACGCGTGCAACCCGGCGACATCACGTCTCGCAAAATTCGAGAGTGTTTGAAGGCCATGCGCAAACGCAAGTACTACGAACACGTCGTGCTGATTACATCGCTCCTCAGCGGCAAGATACCACCGCGGTTCACGCCACAGGTGGAGCGCACGCTGCAGCGCTTGTTTCAGCGTGTTCAGCGGCCGTTCACGATCGCCGTGGCCGCTCTCTGCCCGGAACGCAAGAACTTTTTGAGTTACAGCTTCATTCTGACAAAGCTGTGCGGGCTGCTCCGAGACTCGATCGACGAGCGGTGGTTGACAGCGTGGCCATCCCTCAAGGGCAAGGACAAGATCTACCGCTCCGACAAACTTTGGGCGCACATGTGCAAACAGCTTGGGTGGAAGTTCTATCCTTCTGTTTGAAAAGTAGTTCACCAATCAAGAGCCGGCGCCGGTGCTGTTCACAACGACGCCGCGGCCGTGTCCCCACCGTATTCGTGCGAGGCCGCGGCGGCCGCCGCGGCTGTGCACGGGGCGTAACACCCCGTGCACCCCGACGGCGGGCACACGTCGGGCATGATGTACCCCAAAGCTTGCCCCGGGAGAGCCGCGACGCGCAGCGTTTCGGACGGAAGTGGAACGATGTGGTCGAACGCTCCGCCCAACTTTTTGTTCCACACCGCCCACACTGATTCGGGCGTGGGGTACGTGTTCTTTCCGTAGCAAATGTGCAGGCGCAAATCCAGCAGCGCGCGACACAGGCGCATGCACTTCCACTCGATCCCGGGCACGTTCGAACCAATCGCAGCACGGCCCAACGCCTCGCACGACATGGCGCAGTTTTCGGCCTGCGCGGACGTTGAGCTCGCTGTCGCGTTCTCCTGAATGTAGTGCCCGACGATCTCGTGCAGGGTCAAAATCGCAAAGTCCTGTTTGCGCGCGTGGTCGAGCAACCACACGTGTAGATGCAGCACCCTGTCGTCGGGGTCGTACACCGCGGGGCTGACGGGCCACCCCGATACCCAATCGATGCGGGGAATCGTGTCGGTGTACACGGGGACGACCAGATCTCGAACAAACGTTTCGGCCGCACGGCGGCTTGCGAAGGTGCCACTCCACTTGGAACACTCCGACCACTTTGGCAAGAGCGCGACCCGCTCCGAACACAAACGCGCCAAGTCGGACTCCAGTTGTCTGCCCAGCGCGGCGCAGTCCATGTCCATCGGCATCCCGTTCATTGCGACGCCCACTTTGTGGGCGTCGGCATCGGACAGACCGTACTCCACGCCGACGCCGCGCGGCTTCATGTGGTCGGACACAACGTGCCCGTACTCGATGCACCACGCCTTTCCGGTCGCAGTCGAACCGCACTGTTTTAAGTACTTTCGGTGCAGCGATCGATTGCCCGAGTACCGCATAAGTTCGTTCACGACCCACTCAAAGACCTCGGGGTGCATTGCACGACTCGCATTCTCCGCGCTTGTTTCCACGCTCCGAAGAAAACTGTCCAGATCCGAAGCGTTGTACATGGTGCCGACACCCAACATTTTTTTTTTTTTTTACTCTGCACAACTAAAAAAAAAATGTTTTTGGCAGCCGCACTCGCAGCAAGTCCAGCAGGTTTGTACGTGACTGCCGAAGAACGACAAAACATTGTCGTACAATCTCGACTTCACCGCTTCCCCAAACGCTTTGCAGCCAAATCCGCCGCGCTGTTGTGCTTGTCGGCACTGCAAGGGAGTGGGCCCCGCACGGTGTCTCGCGGGGAAGCGACACGTCGTCTGAAAACCATGTGGAACGACGGAAGCCCGCGCGCGCTCGACTTTCCGTTGTACGACGCGGAATTGCCCAACGACGCGTTCGTTGAGAATCCCCGTAAATATTTTCGTTTCCAAGGCAAACAAGTACTCGAATAAACAACACAACAACAACAACAACAACAACAGCAACAGCAACAACAGCAGCAACAACGACAGCAACAACAAAATGCCTTCGAGAAGAACTCGAAGAAGACGGCAACGCAAAACCTCAGAAAAGCAGCACGCCACTGTGTTGGACGCCGCACCACCACGGAGTGCACCACGGAGTGCACCACGGAGTGCACCACGGAGTGCACCACGGAGTGCACCACCACCGGCCATGGATTCGTTGTCGCGGTTGTGCAAAACCGTGTCAAAATCCTACGACTGTCGGTCGACGCCGGTGTTCGAAGAGGTGTTGAACAAGTTGCTCAACGGTGGAGAAACGTTGGATTCCATCATACCAAGTCCGAAAGCCCTGCGGGTGTGCGCAAGGTTGGACCCGAGGGTCCCCCCACCAGCCCAAGAGTATTTCACGCACTTTTTAGGCCACGTGGTACTACACAAGTTTCCAAATCAGGTGTATCAGGAACCGTACTTTGTGGACTTGCACTTTGATGGCGACCACTCCGTGCGATGCCAGTTCCCGTCGCTGGCGCACTACGCGCTGTTTGCGTACAACAAACAGTGGAGAGCGCAGTGGGAGGATCTCGCGGGCGCACCGATTCTTCCACTGCCGCCAAAGTACGAGTTGGGCATTGGCAACTACACCGGTAGTTGGGCGGACGCCGCGGACGAAGACGAGGAAGATTAAACAAACACTAATCAAACACCGGTGTGAACCTTGACCGTGTCAAAAAAAAAAATAAAAAATACCATTTAATTATTTCGTTCCTTCTCAACGTGTATCCCAACGTGTATCTCAACGTGTATTTCAACGTGTGTATTTCAACGTGTGTATTTCAACGTGTGTCTCAATGTGTAATTATGCAGTCGAGCGGAAGTGTCCCGCACACTTTCATCAAAAGTGAAAGTGCCACGTACTCGGTAGAATTGGCACTGAGGTACGTGCGCGTGTCGGTGAGCTCGATCTCAATCTCGTACCCGGTGTCACTGTTCTGATCTCGTTTTGTCGTCGCCTGTGAGTATGTTGGCGCAGACCACGATTTGGTCACGTCAAACCTCCAACTGCCCCACGTGTACGACTTGCGTTCTTTGATGCGCACGTTCGTCGTCGGTGTAACTTTGGGTAGGTCGCTTTCAAGGAGCATTTCCTCGGTGGAAAAAATGACCTTGGCACTGGTCGCAATCGCGTTACAGTTGCCAATGCCCACAAAACATTGGTCCACTCGGTTTTTGCGAATGTGCAAAACTTCCATTTGGCCGTCGTTGTTAAGACTTCGCGACGTTCGTACAGGCAACATTTCCCCGTCCACGTCCACGTTGAAAAAGAAATCGTGTATTTCTTTCCAATCCGAGATGTTGTTCCACTCTTCGCACGCGTCCATCGCCGCAACAATGCCCGTCCACGCACTTTTGCTGAGCCCACCCCCGTCCTGCAAGCAAAAGCGCACCTCTAGTTCGGGATCAACGGACCTCCTGCCCCGCTGTTGTCCCATCGTAAAAGAACGCAGTGATTCAACCACGGATCGCACTTTATCGACGGCACCACGGCCCACGTTGTGCGGTATAGCCAGTGCCATTTATTGTGGTAGCACTTAAAAAAGAAGGCTGCTTCCGTGGAACGTGCCAATTCAAAAAAAAAAAAAGAGGAAAAAAAAATTACTGGCACGAAATTTCAAAATAAAAAATAATCTTTGGAAAAAAAACACAACTGTGAAAAAATGTGGTCTTTTCCTAGATTTAAATTAATCGTTGGCGAAGAACCAACCGTTGCCCTTCCCGGCGGCGTGACACGCATCGTCAACTTGAGAGGAGCAACTACGCCGCCATACGAGGTACCACGGAATGTAGTATATTGTCCGCTGTTTCTGGAAGGTGGACCAACTGCCAATGTGCCGTACTGGAAAATAAATACCGCCGTGCGACTTATCTCCGAAACGCGCGGCGGTGGTGTTTGTTTTGTGCATTGCCAACACGGCCTGAACCGGACGGGACTCGTCGCCTGTGCGGCGGCAGTGCTTCTGGCTGGACAAACCGTCGATGCCGCCGTGCAGATGTTTGCGACGTTGCGGCCCCCGGGGATACGGCGACCACGTGTGATCAAGACTTTGCGGGGGTGGAGTCGTTCTGGGGCGCATCGCAAAAAAAAATTCACCCATGATCAAAAGCATGGCCGAGTCCACCGTTCCTCCGTATTCCATCACCGAAGTTCGCCGCATATTGGACAACATCCGGTCCATGTGGAGAGATCGGGGCGAGAACGGCTTTTCGCTGCACACGAGCGTGTCGGACACAGACACCGTCGTCACGTTCGCGACAAAATTCATGAGAGGCCACCAGCGAAAGCGCCATGCTCGCCGGGCCCGCAACAAGACAAAGAAGGGGTAGTGCTGCACCAGTTACACAAGTACAAACACGTCCATCTGGCGTTGGCGAAAGGCCCTGCGCTTGCGCGTGCCACGAAGTTGGTTCAAATCCCACCTCGGCGGGGAGGCAGCCGAGTACTTGCCCGACCCAACCTCGGAAGGCTGAACCCGCCGCAGACGGCCCACGCTGATCTGCTCGTGGACGGCGGCCACGACAGGACCATGCTTCGCGTGAAGTCTTTTTCGCAGTGTGCGCACACCAAGTGGCACATCCGGCGAGAAGGCGTCAAGAATACGGAGACGGGTCATGGTTTTTATGTACGCGGTAAGAAATAAATGCAACGAGCGACCAACGACGCGTTTCGAAAATTGAAATTTCCTACCATCGTTACGACTGTTGCCTTGTCTTTTATTTTTTTCGTCTTGCCTGTCTAAAAGATCACAATGCATGCATCCGACACCGAGAAACGTGCGGTGCGCGACCTGTGCACCGCCAAACGCAGTTTAACGCGCCTTGAACGCGCCACGAAAGCTGAGCGCCAGCGTTGGTCGCAACAGAACAAAGAGGCCAAAGCGGCGTTGGAAAACCTGCTCCCCGACGGAGTATGTTACAAATTAGGCGACCAATACCTGCGGCGAGATGTGTACAACCGCATGTCTCCAATCGAAGTCAAAGCGGTGCGCGCGGCGATGTTGGACATTTCCCTTCGAGAAGTGCGCGAGCACCCCGACTATTCGGAACAGAACGCGTGGCCGGCGTTCTTGGCCGTGCTGAAGCGGCGCATCAACGGCGAGCGGAACCATCGCGGGGAGTACGTGCACCTGTCCAAATCTAAGCCACGCAACGCTGTGCTCACGGAACCACCGCGACAGGTGCTCGAAATCGCGGCGGTGCACGATCGGGCTAAAACGGAGATAAAGCGCATTTCGGCAGCGATGAAGCCACATCGCGACGAACTCCAACGAAGGATGCAAACGTTGGAACCCACCATATTGCAGTACATGTTACGGACGCGGAAGGAGCGCCAGCGTGTCACCATCGGCGATTCCTTGTCGGGTGGGGGTGCCGTGCAGCACGGGTTCAGTATCATTCGCAAACAACGAAACAGTAAACCCAAAATCACCATGAACAAGGTGATTGAAATTGTGCAGAACGTGGCGGGTACGATGACGTTGCGGAGTTTTTTTCAGAACAAACGCGAGCTGTCCAAGCGCATGGCGCAGGTCCTCGGGGACATGTGCCAACCAGACCAGCAATTTTATCTGAGCCTGCGCTCGTCGGGCATTCGCGAATAAATACAATTGAGAAGCATATCCTCGCAATCTTTGTGCAGATCTTAAACACCTGAAAACTTAAAAAGCAGGCATTCATAATTCACACATATCGTGGAAAAACTGTTCGTGCGTTAATTTGTGCCGAACGCAAAAATAATATTGAGAGCAGTCTAAACGGAGACACTTTTCATGTCGCAGACACCCTCGCTTCTGGACCTCTACAAAAAGGTGTCAAACCCGACACGGACGAACAAGGACAAAATTCATGTGAGCCGTTCACCGTTTGTTGTTGGCGAGCAGGGTCATTTTCAGAACAGTGTAAGGCCGCCAACCCATTCGTCTTCTCGGAAATCACCGAGACAACAACAGTCCGAACAGTCGTCGCGGCGCTCGTCGCGGCGCTCGTCGCGGCACTCGTCACGGCACTCGTCACGGCACTCGTCACGGCACTCGTCACGGCACTCAAAAAAACGGTCCGTTGAAAAATCAACACGGCCTAAGTTTTTCTCAGAAGTACCCGAATCACGCAGAAGTCGTCTCAATGCGAGGGACCAACACACAATGGAGGAGGAGAAACTGCGCGAAAAAACAGTCTTGTTGCACGAATTGTCCCGAATGGAAATGAGCGGGTCTAAAATGGCGCGTCAATTTTCCATTCGCGATCCACTTGCTGATATTGAATTTGAGTTGAACCGCACACGTGCAAAAGAAGACTGCGTGAGCACGGTGAGCTTCATGAAAGATGCCATCCGCCTTGGAGTGACAGGTGTCGAGCTACTAAACAACCGCTTCAAAGTCTTGAAGCTACAAGGATGGTCGGGCGAAGCCACACGAGATATGGCTCGTTACGACAGAAGCCTCACGAAGCTGTACACGCGCTACATGCGTCGCGGAAGCGTGAGTCCAATCGTCGAACTCGGGTTCTTAATTTTCGGAAGCATGTTGGTCACCCACATGAAAAATGCTTTTCTTGGTCCGTCCACGTCGGTCCCTTCGATGTTTTCCGCAGCATCAGCAGCGCCAGCGGCGCCTCCACCTGCATCTAGAAACATTCCGTTCACAACACCCTCTCAACACCCGCAGCAACAACAGCGTCAGCGACCCACAATGCGCAGACCAAACTCGAACAGTATGATGTCCGGACCGCTCGGCAATATCATGGGACGATCGATGGTGCCCGCTCCGACAGCACCCTCCACAATGGCAACGCCCACGATGGTATACACGGTGGCGCCCGCGGTGGCATCAACCGCAACGCGCCCACCCGTTGGGAACATTGCCATTATGATGATGGGTGGGCGAGCACCACAATTCGCGACGCACGGCGGTCCGGAAATCAGTGAAGAGGTCGAAATCAACGTAGAACAGAAAAGGACACGAGGGGGCGCCACAAGTATTGATAAAATCGTAACACACGAGGGAGACGAAGACGAAGAGAGTGCAATCGAAGATAGCAATGATGGCGATATGGCCTTTTAATTCGCGTTAACAAGCACACACGTATTCACTTTATTTTATGTTGGCAGGATTTAAAACGAGATCACTCGATTCAAAACTGTGGGTTTTTTATGTCGTTGCCGTCAACTTTGACACACACACCAAGAAAACCATGGGTAGCTTACGCCCACAAATCGTGTCGCGACGCCACATGGAACGTGCATGCTCCCGATCACCCTAAATTTAAATCGCGAATTTGCAGACATTACATCAAAGGTAGCTGCGCGCGTGGCACCGCTTGCAATTTCGCCCACGGATGGGAGGAGCGTCGATCCTACCAAAACGGCGCGGGTAAACCAGAAGACATGTTTATCGAACACGGCAACGAAAAAATTGAACTCATAACGAATTGGTACATTTTGGGCACGGCAGCTGCAACCGATTCGTAGTCGGGTTGGTATCTTCCCAAATGCGACAATGTTCGTGCACCGCGTGCACCGCGTGACACCTCGGCCGGGGTACATGTCGGGCAACCTGCGAATCGTGTGTCGTCTGGCGGACATGCGCAATTTTAAACAAACGTTTTCTCAAAAATATGTCTGGACGCGTACAATTTAGAAGGTAGACATCAAATCACAACTTCGGCCATATTGGTACTTTTCAATGGGAGTGTAAAACAGTTGCTTCAGTGTGATGCAAAACGCTTCAGCGCGGCGACCGCTGCCAAGCGAGTGCTGGATTTGCGAGTACGTAGCCAAATATAAGTTAATGCTGCTACGCGACAGTTAATTGTTGGGCGGTCGCTGTATTGTTCCACCCAACGGTTCGAGTACTCGTTACCAGCAACAAGGTATTGAGCCCATTTGTAGCGCAGCGGTGGGGCGACGCGAAAGTGGAGCGGTGACTTTCTTTGCATACGTCTGTAAAGATTGCATCGCTTTAGCAGTGATTTGACCGCAGACAACAACGACTGTGGTTGGTAGAATCCGCTCAGATTCGGCCAGTTGGTGCCTCGTATTTCAGTGATTTCAACGTGTATGGTCGACCCGCGCTGAAAGAACGTCACGGGTACACTGTGTCCAATTTCTTGTTCGTTAATGAGACTCAGCGTCGTGTAGGCGCTCGGTCCAACCCGGCACAGACTGTCAAAGAATGCTTCCAGCTCCATTGCCTTGCCTTTCGTTGCCCGGGCAGATTTCACGAAACCTTGCCTCGTCTTGTAACGTCGGACGTCGAGTCTCGTTGAACGCCTGAAGCAGTAGTTTTCGATTGCGACTTGGCCGCTCGGGTTGATTTTCAAGAAGAGTGTTGGCAGTTCCATTTTGTTTTTTTTAGTAATACCACCAAAAAAAAAAGATGCCAAAACCCAGTGCAAAAAAACTATGCGCCACTGCTTGTCGTATCACACATACAAAGATGTGCCCACGTGGGCGTAAATTTCGTTTTGCCGCCGATCCCGCGCGGCCAGCGTCATCCCTCACCGTTCTTCGTTCTTTTTACGGTATGCAGACCGATAAATCGCATTGAACTCTCGTTAAAACAACAGTGCATATGGATTGATTTGGATTAAAAAAAAAAAATAAAAAAAAAATCTGTCGCGTACAACAAAACAGAAATGAACACAGGACACGCACGACACACGAAAACTTTGAGAGGCGGTGCAACGATCCAAACGATCGGTAACATGCAACCAGAGAGCGTCAAAACGACAAGAATACAGAAAGGGCTCAACAAAACCTCGCACACCAATGTGAACGCCGGGGAGTTTGCCGCAGTGCCGTCCTCTTTAAAGCGGTATTTCCCGGACCAGTCGACAAAACGATACGTTCGAGGTGGCACAAACGCCGACGGCAGTTGCTTTTACCACACCGTCGGCATGGCCATCAACTACGAGGGGTACTGGAGAAAAAGCCCGAAAGAGCAGCAGCGTTTGGGCAAGGAGTTTCGACGTGTCATCTTTGACAACATTTCTCAGGAAGCGTGGTCTCGTTTTTGGAAAAAAAACAAAGTGGCCGCAAAGGACGTACCCGATCTCGATGTAATTCGCAAACAAATGGAAAATCCAAGCACGTGGGCGGACGTATTTTCCATCCTGTTCGTCGTCGACGTGCTTGGACTCAACATTCTGGTGTTCGACGTGTCAGCCGGGAAACTGTACTGTGGTACGCACAACCCGTCGGCCGACCGACCCACGATTTTGATGGCGTGGATCCACAATGCACACTTTGAGCCGTTGCTCGAATTTGACACGCAAACGTTGAACGTACGCACTCTATTTTCAAGGAGAAAAGATGGCCGCAGCGTGCTTGACCACATCCTCAATATGTACGCCAAGGAGGGGTGTCCCAACGTAACCATTCATCAAATTCTTCGACGGCGGCGGCGACGGCGACGGCGACAACGCCTTCGACGAAAGTAATTGAATTCAGTGACTCACTATTTCTCCCCACCCCCTCCCCCCTTTTTTCTGAACGTACAAGGTAAACAGCAACACGGATGGGCAACCAATTTTGCGGCGGCAAATCCATTCAAGCATCTCCCGATGGCATCAATGCGACACTCGAAGTTCGCGACGGCACCTGCCAAGTCAACGTCGAGAAGTACAAAGCGTACGTCGAACGAACATGCACACACAACCACGACAGGGTGGATCGCACGCGTCGATTCGCGTTCGTGCCCAATTCGCAAGTGTGTGGCCCGGGGACAGCGTGGACCGGGAACCAATGTGTATTGGATTGAGGAAAACACAACCTTTTTTTAAAAAATCAACACATGAGCAATACTATTCAATGCGGCGATTTCGACCGTGTGTATGGTTCGTTGACGGTGCCGAACTCCGCGCTCGTCAAAAACAAGCTGAACAAATGCGTCTTTGACCCGGCAAAGCTCACCGCCGCTCTCAAAAAGACATGCACGTCTGACTCGAACGGAATCACGGCCACGTGGTCGAGTTTAGAGTACCCCCTCGTTCACTTCGAGCCGAACGCCCACTTGTGCGGCAGAGGCACGATATGGGAGGAAGAAACATTGCGGTGTGTCAGAGACCCCGGCCACGTAAAGGACGACGTTACGAGCTGACGGCTGTTTTGTTTTCGCGTCATGCGTTGCTGTCTCGTTTATTTCATGAGGGTCGGTGAAACGACGGGTGACACTGGCGGTTGGACGGCCGAGTGCTCGTATTGCATGAGTACAACGGACACGATCGCCAAACAAACGCCACACATCTTGACCGCCGACAGTTTCTCCTCGAAGAATATCCACCCCGTGGCCAGCGTGGACAACAGTACACCCACACTCAGCGACGCCGACACGATGGTAGGTTCCGATGTCTCGGAAACAAGATACATGGCCGCGTAGCCCGCAAGTGTCACAGCGACCGCACTTGTCACCACGGTCGCGATTACCGCCGCGTGGGACCATGCCTGTTTCGGGGCGGGTGGGTTCTTGAATCGATTCCCGATGCACGTGGCCAGCAAAAGGCTACCGACGACGGCGAAAAGGCCTCGTACCCCGTACCGAAGGCACCCCAGTTTAAACCAGTTTACACTTTGGGAGCCCCATTGGAAAATTTGGTTGTCGATGCCCAGACAAAGCACCGTCGCTCCGAAGATCAACGCGAGTTGTTGTTTGTTCATTTTAATTGAAATTGCAATATTTTTTTTTTGATTTCAAATTCGGGTCCACCAGAAAAGGCACCCCGGCGAAGCAATGGCGGTGCCCATCACTGAGTACAGCCACGACCTGCTCGACGGGTCCGGAAAATGGGCGTCACAATGGAAGGAGGGCGACGAGCACATTTGTTGGTACGACGGACACCCGTTTGATTGGTTTCCGGTGCCATTGCCTACGGCGTACGACGAAGCGCGAAAGAGGTACCGCGTGTTCGGGACTTTCTGTTGCTTTCAATGCGCCAAGGCGTGGCAGATCAACAACCCGTCCTTCAACACCCCCATCAGTCGCAGTTGGCTGGCCGTCATGGCCAAAGAGCTGTTTCGGTACAAACAGCAGATAATTGAACCCGCGCCGGATAAATGGGTGCTATTGTCCAAGAAGATCAACATCACAGACTTTCGACGACAGTGTACACAGAACAAACCGACAGAGACAGTACACCCGCCACTTTTACCGGCGTGCATGGCGAGCATATCAGGAAAGACCAGTGCAGTATTGGCGTCCATATGCACAACTCGTAACAACGAAACACTTGCGGGGGGGGGCTCAACGGTATCACCTACCACCTCTTCGAATCAGAAAGTTTCTGTGTACGAAAAATATCTGAGCGAGCAACACCAACCACACGCGGAAGAGGCCGAGGAGCACACCAACAACAATTCTTCGTCCAAGACCAGCACATGCACGGCTTCTTCCTCCTCGTCCTCGTGTTCCTCCTCGTCTTCCTCCTCGTCCTCCTCGTCCTTCTCCTCCTCGTCCTCCTCGTCTTCCTCGTCTTCCTCCTCTTCCTCCTCTTCCAAGTCGTCGTTACCACCACCCACAAACAACCCTTCTAAGATAAAAAAAGGCACATTGGCCTGTTTCATGCGGAAGAACTAATTTATGTTCCCTTTTTTTTTTGTACTGGAGGGGGTCTGAAATTGACACGGCGATCAACCGTGTTGTGGATCACAGGCGCAACGTTCACAGGCGCAACGTTCACAGGCGCAACGTTCACAGGCGCAACGTTCACAGGCGCAACATCCACACGCTTTTATGTTGAATGTCTGTGTACGGGATGTACACGACGGAAAACCCGGCGTCTTTGACCCACTTCAAAAACCCGCTCGTGTTGCCGTTTTGCGTGTCGTGTTGGTACTGGTGGCCCATAAATCGCCACTCTAACTTGAATCTTCGTCTTTCGTCTTCTCCCGCGGATGCCCATCGCGCAATCAGTTCCGAAGCCGCGCGAAATGCCCAAACCCCAAGCGGGGTGGCGACGATATGTGTGTTGTTCCCGGTGACCGAATTGCGCAAGTCGGACGACGAAGGTCGATTTGACCGAGGATGCGTGTGCCACATGACGGGCCCAGATGGGTGCGTTACAGTGCAAATTTTACCCGGAAGCAGTTTGCCAGAGGCGTCCCGACATGCCCCTCCGCCATGCACGCGAACATTTGTGATGATACCCTCGTCGTCGATGTCAAACGTGCCCCCAAGTTCGTGTGTCCGAGGACGCAGCAACCGCAGTGCCCAAATATCCGCGACTGTGAGCACGACTTTCATGCGTATTTTTTTTTTCTATGTGTGCAGAATAAAAAAAAACAAACCCCCCCCCCCCACACACACCAAGACCCACACACAACAACACAAAAATGGCTGAAAACGAAAAGCACTACATTGCGATCGGCGCCGAATGGTGCGGCTATTCCAAAAAGCAGGAGGCGGTCGTGGATGCGCTTGCGGGCACTTCCGACAATATCCACATGCTCATGTGCCAAGGCAAAGACGAAAGTTTGACGGAGCAGTGGCAGAAAGACGCCTGCGAACAGGCGTTGGGGAAGGTTTCGGGGTTCCCCACGTGGTTTGAGAAGGAGGGCCCGATCGACGGCGACGGTGAAGTCACCCCCATTGAAAAGGAGGTAACGGAGGTAAAGGGTTTGCACTTTATGCCGGCCACGCAGCTCTGCAACGCACTCGACGGCGCTTGCTAATAAACAGGACTCTGGGGAAAAAACGGCCACAAATACTACTAAACAAGATCTGTAAAAAAATAGCCCACGTTGGCACACCAACAAAACTCACGCGTCAAATACATATTTTTTCCATCAAATTTTCAGACAACAAAAAAAAAACAAACTCTTGTAAGAAGCTATAGGATCTGGAGAATGAAGGGAGGATAGATATGGTAGACGGAGGATATAGAGGATGGAGGAAAGAGGGAAAAGGAAGGATACGATGGAGACGAAGGAGAGGAGGAGGATAGACGAAGGACAGGGAGGATAATCGTGTGGGGACTCATTTTTTTTTTTGATTTTTTTATTTTTTTTTTTAGTTATAGAATCTATCTTTCTTTGGCAA
>Ga0209709_10003489_pt1 | contig 13004 bp, 12 predicted proteins | sample ArcticOcean_MG_C_2_FD_187435 | JGI IMG/M metagenome (GOLD analysis project Ga0209709, IMG submission 187435) | Marine microbial communities from western Arctic Ocean - ArcticOcean_MG_CB4_136 (SPAdes) (version 2) | ecosystem: Environmental > Aquatic > Marine > Oceanic | place: Arctic Ocean... | reverse complement strand
TATTAATATGATTAATCGCTTCTTCACAGTTTTTTACAGTTTTTACCGATATAATAGCTGCAAGATATTCTGTGGACCAGTCTTTTTCTTTTGCAGGATAAATCTTTCCTTTATAATATTTCATTAAAAAATGATCTCCATAAATTTTACAGTTATTTTCTTCAAGTTTTTTTAAAATAGGATTGCAGAATTTTTTAACAATTTTTTCATGAAGTAAAATTGTTTCAGTAGCACCACAAATACTGGTATTTCTTAATTTGGCATTATAGATAATATTTGTAGCCATCTTTAACTCAGCATCTTTGTCAATAAAAGTATGACAAAGACCTTCTAAATGTCCAATAATAGGAACGCTTGAAAACTCTTGCACTTTTTTTACTAAATTTTTTCCTCCACGAGGTATAATTACATCAATAAAATCTTTCATTTTTGAAAGCATAAAATCCACCATTTTTCTATCTGTTGAATCTACAAACTGGATAAAGTCTTTATTAACCTTATTTTCTTTTAGAGCTTTTCTAAATAATTTAGCTAAAATTTTATTTGTATTTGTAGCCTCTGAACCACCTTTTAAAATTACAGCATTACCAGATTTGAAACATAAGCTAGCAATATCAGAAGTAACATTGGGTCTACTTTCATATATAACTCCAATAACACCGATAGGTATTGATACTCTACTAATTTTTAATCCATTGGGTCTACTCCATTTTTCTAAAACATTATCAGTAGGATCTTTAAGTTTGGTAATTTTGTTTATAGAGCTTTTTATAATGTTTAATTTTTTTTGATCAATAAACAATCTATTGATTAAATTATTTGTTAATCCTTTTCTTAAAGCTAATTTTACATCCTTTTCGTTTGCTTTAAGTATGGAATTTTTTTCTTTATCCAATAATAGAGCATAGTTTTTTAAAACTTTATTTTTAACTTTAGTGTTAATTTTTTTAAAAGATGCCTTTCTAGCTTTTTGTCCTATTAAATTCATATATTGACTCATTTTATATCTCCACCATATCATCTTTATGTACAACTTCAGACTTTGTAATATATCCTAATAATTTTTCGATTTCTTTAGAATGATGCCCCATAATTTTTAAAATTTCATCAGATGAGAATGAGCTTAAACCTCTGGCACATTCAGAGTTTTTTTTATCCAAAACTTTTATATGATCACCTTTATTAAATTTTCCAAAAACTTTTTTTATTCCAGCAGCCAATAAACTTTTGCCATTTGAAAGTGCCATTTTAGCACCATCGTCAATAACAAGCTCTCCTTTGGGTGATATGGAACTAATTATCCATTTTTTTCTAGCATCTAATTTAGAAATTTTAGGTAAAAACCAAGTACAGTTATTTTTATTGATTATTCTTTTGATTGGTCTATTTAGCAAACCATTTGCTATGGCCATTAGGCATCCTGATAATTGACATATTCTTGCAGCATCAATTTTGGTTTTCATTCCCCCCGTCCCATATTCGCTAACACTTTTAGTTGCAATTTTTTCAATATTCTTATCAATATTATTTATTGTCCTTAATAGTTTTGCATTTTTATAAATTTTTGGGTTTTGAGTGTAAAGACCATCCACATCAGAAAGAAGTATCAGCGAGTCAGCACCGGATATTTGTGCAACTCTGGAGGCCAATCTATCGTTATCACCATATTTGATTTCAGAAGTTGCGGTGGTGTCATTTTCATTAACAATGGGTACAAAGCCTAGTTGAAATAAATTATCAAATGTTCTTTTAGCATTTAGGGCTCTTCTTCTTTGTTCGGTATCTTCTAGTGTAAGTAAAATTTGAGATATATTAATTTTTTGTTTAACAAATACTTCTGAAAATAAATTCATAAGCTCAATTTGTCCAATTGATGCCACCGCTTGGCTTTTATCAATTTTAAGATTATTTTTACTTAAGTTCAGCTTTTTACAGCCCATTGCAATAGCACCCGAACTGACAATAATAATTTTTTTATTTTCTTTAATTAGTTTTCGAATATCCTTAGCAAATTCTAAAAGCCATTTTTTTCTTACTTTTTTATTATTATCTATTAATAAGGATGAGCCAATCTTGATTACAATTATTTTAGAATTTTTAAGATACATATGCGAGTAATTTAGCTTTGACTTTTGATATGGACCCTTTATCTAAAGTTGAAAGAGTTGTTACTTCAGAGTTTTTATTTTTAGAAAAATTTTTCACAATTTCATCAACTTCTTTTTCTTCTAATAAATCTGTTTTATTTAATACAATTATTTCTTTTTTTTCAAGAATCTCTTTACTATAGCTACCAAGTTCTTTTTTAACTTGTAGATATGCATTTTCAATATCTTCATCAGTAATATCTATTAAATGCATTAACGTTTTGCATCTTTCTATATGTTTTAAGAATTGAATTCCAAGACCTACACCCTCATGGGCACCCTCAACTAGTCCAGGTATGTCGGCTAAAGTTATTTCTTTATTGTCATAAGTCGCAACACCAAGATTTGGATTTAAAGTTGTAAACTTATAATTAGCTATTTTGGGAGTAGCATTTGTTATAGCAGCTAATAAACTTGATTTACCAGCATTAGGCAATCCTACAATACCAACATCTGCAATAGTTTTTAACTGTAGCCAAATTATATATTCTTCACCTATTGCACCCTTTGTGAATTTCTTTGGGGCTCTATTTGTAGAACTTTTGAATCTGGTATTTCCAAGCCCACCTTTTCCACCGTTAGCAACAACAAATTCATCTTTTTCTTTTTTAAAATCATAAATTAATGTTTTATTATCTTCTTCAAAAACTTGAGTGCCTATTGGAACTTTTAAGAATAAGTCGTCTCCTCCACGTCCGGTGCGATTTTGCCCCGATCCATTTTCACCTCTTTCACTTTTGTGATGTTGTTGGAATCTGTAATCAATGAGTGTATTTAAATTTCTTTCTGATCTTAAAATTATAGATCCACCTTTGCCTCCATCGCCTCCATCCGGCCCTCCATATTCAATAAATTTTTCTCTTCGAAAACTGGGTGATCCATTTCCACCATCTCCGGCTTTTGTAAAAATTTTAACTTGATCTAGAAACTTCATGATACAACTCTTAGTTTATAGTTGTACTACTAATTGGGTTTTACTGAAACGAATGTTCTGTCAGATTTGCCTTTTTTAAATACTACTTTTCCCTCTACGACAGAAAAAATTGAATGATCTTTGCCCATTCCTACATTTTCACCAGGAAAAATTTTTGTTCCTCTTTGCCTAACAATTATATTTCCAGGTATTACTGCTTCACCACCATATTTCTTAACACCAAGTCTACGACCAGCACTATCTCTTCCGTTTCTTGATGATCCACCTGCTTTTTTTGTTGCCATAATTTACCTAGTTTATCTATTTACAATTTTAGCTGCAACTTTTTTAGTTGCTATTTTAGCTTGTACTTTTTTAATAACTTCCACTTTTTCAACTTTTTTTGTTGGTTTTACCATTTTTTCAGCTTCTGATAAAATTTTACCATCTTTTGAAAAAATTTTACTAATTCTTATTAATGAATATTGTTGTCTATGACCATTTTTTCTTCTTGAATTTTGTCTTCTTCTTTTCTTGAAGATTAATATTGTTCTATTTTTTCCATTTTCGATCAAATCAGCTTCAACTTTTGCACCCTCAACTATTGGTGATCCTACTTCTATAGCTTTATCATCTCCATAAGCCAGAATGTCTTTGAATTCTATTTTAGTCTCAAGTTTAGAATTCTCTAATCTTTCAATTTTGAGAATTTCTCCAGCCTTTACTTTATACTGTTTTCCACCTGTTTGTATTATTGCGTATGACATTGTTTAATCTATTTTTTATAATCAGCAATATAGTCTGAGCTAAATTATAGTCAAGTTGAATAAGCTAAAAATTGTCCTTTAAATCTCTCAATTTGGAAAAGGTTTTGATATTCTTTGCCCTTAAAAAAACATTGCACTCTAATTCTTCCTTAATTGTAGATGGAATAGTAGGTAATTGATTTTGTATTTTTTTTGTAATTTCTGTTATCTTATTTTTAAGATTTTTATTATTTGGATCATGGGTCATACAAAATTTTGAATTATTCAATGTGTATTCATGTCCACAAAAAATTTTCGTATCGGTAGGGAGTTCTTTTAATTTTTTTAAGGATTCATACATTTGAGAATATGTTCCTTCAAAAATTCTTCCACAACCTAATGAAAATAAAGTGTCACCAGTAAATACTGATTTATTATCATAAAAATAAAAACAAATATGCCCCAGAGTATGCCCTGGTATATAAATTATTTTTGCTTTAAAATTTTCTTCTTCCCAAATTTCTTGGTCATCGACTAAAATATCGATTGCAGGAATTCGATCTTTATCACCTTTGTAGCCGATAATTTTGGCACCATATTTTTTCTTTAATTCTTTATTTCCTCCTACATGGTCATAGTGATGATGAGTATTTAAAATAAATTTTAATTTAATTTTTTTATTTTCTAAATACTTAATAATAGGATCTGATTCACTTGGATCTACAACACAAGCAATATTATTTTTTTCATCAATAATTAAGTATGAATAATTATCTTGCAAGCATGGAATAATTTCAATTTTCATCTATTTCTCTATCAAAAATATTCCCAATTCAGCTGATAAGTTTTTAATATTTAAATTAATATTACTTATTGAAGAAGTTTTTTCATTACGAAGGGCTAATGATTTATCTAACTTTATTTTTCGATTATTACAAAAATTAAAGAAATCTTTAATAGTACACATATGAAGATTAGGTGTATTATACCATTCATCAGGTAAATTTTTTGTAACAGGCATTGTTCCTTTTATTAATAAGTTAAGTCTTATTTTCCAAAATCCAAAGTTTGGTACGGTAACTATAGCTTTTTTCCCAACTCTTAATAATTCATTGATAACTATTTCTGGTCTTAGGAAAGCTTGAAGTGTCTGACTCAAAATTACAAAATCAAAAGAGCTGTTGGGAAATTGTGAAAGATCTTTTTCTGCGTCTCCCTCAATAACTGTCAAACCTTTTTCTACACATTTTTGGACATTATTTTTTGAAATTTCTATACCTCTTATATCTATTTCTTTATTTTTTTTTAAAAATTCCATTAATGTTCCATCACCACAACCAACGTCTAATACTCTAGTATTTTTATCAACCAAATCTGCAATTATTTTAAACTCTTGTTTCATTATTAATTTTTTAGATACGAAGTATTAATATAATTTTTTAATGTATTCAAAAATTTTGGAATATCTAGAAGAAATGAGTCATGCCCTTTATCACTTTCAATTTCAACAAATCCAACATCTGCTCCAATTGCGTTTAAAGCTATAACAATATCTTTATTTTCTGAAGTTGGGTAAAGCCAATCAGAAGTAAAAGATATTACAAAAAACTTAGTTTTTGATTTTACAAATGCCCTAGATAAATTTCCATCATGTTGTTTAATTAGATCAAAATAATCCATAGCTCTAGTAATATATAGATAACTGTTGGCATCAAATCTATCCACAAAAACAGAACCCTGGTAACGCAAATAACTTTCTATTTGGAAGTCGGCATCAAAACCAAATTTTAAATCATCTCTCTCTTGTAATTTCCTTCCAAATTTTTCTTGTAAACCAACTTTGGATAAATATGTAATGTGTGCAGCCATTCTTGCAACGGATAAGCCTTTATCGGGGTTTAACTTTTTATTTGAATAGTCGCCATCTACCCAGTTAGAATCTGCCATAATTGATTGTCTACCGAGTTCATTAAAAGCTATATTTTGTGCCGAGTGACTTGCAGTACATGCAATAGGAATTGCAATTTTTGATTTATCTGGAAAATTACTTACAAATTGCAGAACCTGCATCCCACCCATAGAACCACCAGTTACACAAAAAAGTTTATCTATTTTGAAAAAGTCTAAAAGATTATATTGGGCATTAACCATATCGTTTATCGTAATAACTGGAAAATTTATACCTAAAATTTTATTTGTAATTGGGTCAATATCGCTTGGTCCATATGAGCCCATGCATCCACCAATTACATTTGCACATATTACAAAATATTTATTTGTATCAATTGATTTTCCTGGTCCTACTGCGTAAGACCACCAACCTTCTTTTTTAGTTATTGGATTAATGCCAGAAACAAACTGATCCCCAGTTAGGGCATGAAAAACTAAAATCGCATTATCTTTCTTCTCATTAAGAACTCCATAAGTTTCATAAGCAACAGGGAAATTATTTATAATTTGTCCACAATCTAATTTTAGTGGTTTATCAACTATTATTTTTTTTATACTATCTATACCATTCATAAATATTACTACTTAGTTGAATTGAGAGACAAAAAAACTTATTTAGCGGTTTTTTTTAAAGCGCTCGCAATTCAGTTAAATCAGCGCATAATTTTTGTACTAGATGTTATTTCCTATGTCAATTTTTTTTATTAATACACTTATTAGCTATAGAGGAGTATAATCAATAAATGATGAAAAATATTTTAATTATAGGGTGTGGTTTAATTGGATCCTCATTAGTAAGAGCCATTGTTAAAAAAAAGATATCAAAAAATATATTTGTATATGAAAAATCAAAAAAAAATATTTTGAAAATAAAAAAATTAAATTTACAATGTATACTAATAAGTGACTTTAAAAATGTAGTACCAAAAATAGATTTGATTATTTTTTGTACACCAATGAGTCAGTATGAAAAAATAATTTTAGAGATCAATAAATATTTAATTACAAAAATAATAATTACAGACGTAGGCTCATCTAAAGAAAGCTCTCTAGCATTAATTAAGAAAAAATTGAAGAAAGGTATTTCGTGGACTTCGAGTCACCCTATTGCTGGCTCAGAAGTAAGCGGACCAGAATTTGGTGATAGTAATTTATTTTTGGGAAAATGGTGTATTTTAATTAAAGAAAAAAATTCAAATAAAAAGCATTTATTTTTTTTAAAAAAATTTTGGAAAAGAATTGGTTCAAGAGTTATAACAATGAACTCAAAAAAGCATGATACAATTTTTTCTATAACTAGTCATTTACCACACTTAATTGCATACAATCTAGTTAAGTCTGCACAGGATTTTGAAAAGATAAAAAAATATGATCTTATCAAGTTTAGTGCGGGTGGTCTGAGAGATTTTTCAAGAATTGCAGCTTCAAATGAAATTATGTGGAGAGATATTTTTTTTAATAATCAATCCAATATTTCAAAAGTAATTGATTTATTTATTAAAAATTTAAAATCTTTTAAAAAAGATATAGAGTTAAAAGATGACAAGTCTCTTATAAAAAAATTAGTAGAAACAAAAAAAGTGAGAAAAAAAATAATTATGTTAAAACAAGATATTAATAAACCTGACTTCGGTAGAAGTTAACTATTAATATTTGATATTTTCTTTATTTGTAGTTTTGCAGTTTCCTGAATTTTTTTAATTGTATTTTCAATAGGCATTATTAGAACTTTTTTTTTAGGACCATAGGCATGTATTAGTTCTTTGGAATTTAAACAAATTGCTACATGTCCTTTCCAAAATATAATATCTCCTTTTTTAAATTGTTTTTTTTTTTTTTTTTTTTTTATTTTTTTTGAATATTTAATCTGATCTTTAGTATCCCTTGGGTAGAATTTTCCATTATAATAAAAATATAATTGTAATATAGCTGAACAATCTATACCTCTATAATTTTTTTGACCCCAAACGTATTTGGTTTTTAAAAATGATTTAAAGATTTTTAAATAGTTTTTTTCTATATGGTCAATTTTTTTTATATCATTTTTTTTAATCCACTTATTTTCTTCATATTCAACAAATTTTAAAGTTTCTCTGATACTTGAAATTTTAGAAGAGAAAGTTAAAAATTTTGTAGTTTCATTTATCTTTTTAAGAATAGGTTTCTTAAATATTTTAGCCTTTATCTTAAATATTTTATACTTTGGTATGAAGTTATCTTCATAATTAGAACTTTTTATATAACCAACATAATTGTCAAAAGAAGTTTTTATTTTAAGCCAATCTTTATTTCTTGATAAAATTTTAAATTTTTCACCATATAAAATTTGTGAGCTAACCAAAGATCCTTCGTATGGATTTTCATAAATAGTTATAAATTGATTTTTACAAAAAAAATTATTTTTCACGAAGCTTTAATTTATCTTTAATAAACCACAAACAAATTAAAGATGGAATTACCATAATAGCTGTTAAAATAAAGAATATTCCCCAATCTCCATTTAACCAATCTACTAATGCTCCAGACGAAGAAGCCAAAGTAGTTCTTCCCGCTGTTCCAATAGATGCAAGTAATGCATATTGAGTGGCTGTGTATGTTCTATCTACTAAAAGCGATATGAAAGCAACAAATGCTACAGTTGCAAAAGCTGCAGCGATATCATCAAATATTACAGCTACAGCAAATAATAATTCTGATTTTCCACTCCAAGCTAAAGCTGTAAACAATAAATTAGTTGTGGCCATTAATATTCCAGCAAGGAATAGTGCCTTCAGTACACCAGATCTAATTACAAAAAGCCCACCTAATAATGTAAAAATAACTGTAGTTACCCATCCCAACGTTTTTGAATAAATTGCAATATCACTTTTAGAAAAACCTATCTCTTTATAAAAAACTATGGACATGCGTCCTAAAAATGCTTCACCTATTTTAAATAAAAAAATAAAACTTAAAATTCCAATTGCAATAGAAAATCCATTTTTTTTAAAGAAACTTATTATTGGCCCTCCTAAAGTTCCACTTACCCAGGCCATTAGATTGGTTATTATATTTTGTGAACCAAGTTTTTTTTGTATTAATTGATCAGTTTCTTTTTGTTTCATTTTTCTATCAGTTAAAACTGGTTCATGAACAAACATTAAACCTACATTCATTAAAATTACTACTATGCCCAAAATTAAAAAAGTTGATTGCCAATAATTAGTTATTCCAATATTTTCAAAATATTGAGCAGTAAATAAAGCTATTACACCACCCAATTTATATCCACTCCACCATCCAACAACAGCCATTGCAGCTCCTGCAGCCATTGATTTGCTTTCATTTTCTCCAATTTGTTCAATTCTTAGCGCGTCTACTGTTATATCTTGTGTGGCAGAGGCTATAGCAATAATTAAACCAACTGTAATTAGTAGTGATAAATTCTCTGCTGGATTAATAAAACTCCAAGCAATAAGACAAATTAAAATTATGATTTGCATCAAAACTATCCAAGCTCTTCTATGACCAAGTTTTTTTGTTAGATAAGGTATTTGAAGTCTGTCAATTAGAGGTGCCCACAAATAGTTAAAAGCATAAACAGCAAATATTAAACCTGCCCACCCAATTGTTGATCTACTTAAACCCTCTTCTTTAAGCCATAAACTCAAACTACTGCCTATCAAAACCCAAGGGAAACCAGATATTGCCCCAAGAAGTAAAATTCTAAACATTCTTCTATCAATATAGACGGCAAAAATTTCTGATAGGGTCTGTTTTTTTATTTCAATCATATTTAATTCCTCCAAAAAGAAGGTAAGAATAAAACTAATATAGCAAACAACTCAAGTCTACCTAAAATCATACCAAGACTTAAAAGCCATTTTGCAATATCAGGCAATTGAGAAAAATTACCATTTGGGCCTATAGTTGAGCCTAACCCTGGACCAACATTAGAGATTGAGGTTGCTGCTCCAGAAATAGACGTAATAAAATCTAACCCACTAAGGGAAAGTAAAGCACTTAATAAAAAAAATATGATTATATAAAGGTAAATAAATGAAACAATTGAAGACATAAATTTATTATCAACATTGTTATTGTCATATTTTATAACAAATACACCTCTTGGGTAGATAATTTTTTTTAGTTGATTAATAAAAAAAAGGTACAAGATTTGAATTCTAAATATTTTTATTCCACAAGCTGTAGAGCCAGCACAACCACCTATAAACATTAAAACTAAAAAGAAAATTAAAGCAAAGCTTCCCCATCCATCAAATTCTTGAGTTACATACCCTGTTCCAGTAAGTATTGAAACGACATTAAAAATAACAGCACGCAAACTAACATCTGTTATATTTTTACTTTGAAATAATAAATAAATAAAAAGTATTATTGTAGAAAATATTATTATTTTAATAAATGACTTAATTTGAGTATCTGACGTAAAAATATTTCTATTACCATTTAAAAACTTAATATAAGCAATAAAAGGTATACTTCCCAATATTATAAAAATTATAGAAATAATTTCTATAGCTGCACTATTAAAATAACCTATTGATTCATTGTAATTTGAAAATCCTCCAGTGGCTATTGTTGTCATAGCGTGTGTGAAGCTATCAAAATAATTCATACCAAAAATTTTATAAAAAAAAGAACAAAGGAAAGTTAATCCCAAATATATAAAAATTAATCTGAGTGCTATCTCTTTTGATTTGGGTAGAATTTTTTCAGATGAGTCATTGTTAGAAATTTTAAATAATTGCATCCCACCAACGTTCATGATGGGCATTAAAGTTATGGCCATTACAATTATTCCTATACCACCAAACCATTGAAGTATTGATCTCCAAAGCAAAATTGATTTTGGAGATTCATTTAAATTTATTATTATAGTTGATCCAGTTGTGGTAATACCAGACATGCTTTCAAAAAATGCATCAGTTATACTTAATTCGAGATTTGAAAATATAAATGGTAAAGAACCAAATATTGCAATGCTAAGCCAAGAAAGTGCAGTTAATAGAAAAGCCTGTTGTAGATTTAGTTTTTTATCATGATCTAAATTTAATAAAAGAAATAATACACCAAATATAATGGTCATTATCCCAGCACCAAAAAATGAGGAATCTAGTTCGCCATAAATGAATTGAATTATAATTGGAATTGACATTGATACACCGAGTATAATCTGCAAAATTCCGAGGGTAAAAAAAACGGTTTTGTAATTAGTCATTTTGAAAGAACATTATTTTATGGTAAATAAATTTCAACTCTATAAGAATTAATAAAAGCACTAAATATAAGATATTTTGTTATTATAACCCGTGATTGAAAAAGATAATTTAAATAAAAGTAATGCATGGCCTTTTGTAGAGGCTAAAAGAATGTTGCGTGAAAGAAAGTCTTTTATTGAAAAAAAGGGTAAAATTACTTTACAAACTGGTTACGGTCCAAGTGGGCTACCACATATTGGAACTTTTGGAGAGGTAGCAAGAACTTCGATGATGGCTCATGCCTTATCCAATCTTACAGATCTACCAACTGAAATCATAACTTTTTCTGACGATATGGATGGATTGAGAAAAGTGCCAGATAATGTACCCAATCAAGAACTTTTAAAAAATAATTTACATAAACCATTAACACAAGTCCCAGATCCTTTTGAAAAATTTAATAGTTTTGGTGAGCATAATAATGAAATGTTAAAAAAATTTTTAGATAATTTTAGTTTTAAGTATAATTTTAAAAGCTCAACTTTACTTTATAAAAAGGGTTTTTTTAACCCAACTTTAGAAATAATTTTAGAAAAATATCAGGATATAATGAACATAATTATTCCATCCCTAGGTAAAGAGAGACAAAAAACTTACAGTCCTTTTTTACCAATTTGTCCTGAAACTGGTTTAGTTTTAGAAATCCCTGTTGTTGAAATTATTAAAGAAAAATCAAAAATTATATTTGATAATAATGGAAAAAAACTTGAATCTAGTATTCTAGATGGAAATTGTAAACTTCAATGGAAAGTAGATTGGGCCATGAGATGGTATGCACTTGATGTAGATTATGAAATGTATGGAAAGGATCTAATTGAAAGTGCAATTCTTTCTACAAAAATAATTAAATTAATGGGAAAATCCAATCCCTCTGGATTTGCATACGAACTTTTTTTAGATGAAAAAGGGGAAAAAATTTCAAAATCAAAAGGAAATGGAATAACTATTGATCAATGGTTAAAGTATGCTTCACCAGAAAGTTTATCTTTATACATGTATCAAAACCCTAAAAGAGCAAAAAAACTTTATAATGAGATTGTTCCCAAGGCTGTAGATGAATACTTGGATTTTATAGAAAAAGGAAAAACACAAAATGATCTTCAGTTATTAATGAATCCTGTTTGGCATGTACACAATGGTAAAATGCCAAAAGAAGAAATCATAATGTCTTTTTCAATGCTATTAAATTTAGTAGAAACAAGCAACGCAGATAGTAAGGAACTTTTATGGAAATTTGTAAGAAAATATAAGAAAAATATTTCTGAAAAAAATCATCCAATTTTTGATAATTTAGTTGGTTATGCAATTAAATATTACAATGATGTAATTAAGTTGAAAAAAACATATAAAAAACCTAATGAAGATGAGAAAAAAACACTTATAGCTTTAATAAAAACATTAGAAGATTGTAGTGATGAAATGAAACCAGAGGAGATACAAACTTTAATTTATACAGTAGGCAAAGAAAATGGTTATGCTGAAAATTTAAGAGATTGGTTTAAATTAATTTATGAAGTAGTTTTTGGAGACGAGAATGGACCAAGAATGGGATTTTTCATAAGTTTTTTTGGAGTTAAAGAAACAAAACAACTGATAGAAGATAAAATAAAATAATGTTTTCAAAATTCAGATCCTTAATTTTCAAGCTAGATCCTGAAACAGCCCACACTTTAGCAGTTAAATCTTTAAAATTAAATTTAGTCTCAAATATTTTTGATGTTAACAAAGAGGATCCAATGTTCGAGTCAACTTTGTTTGGTAAAACAATAGAAAATCCTATCGGTATGGCAGCTGGTTTTGATAAAAATGCAGAAATTTATAACCCTTTATTTAAACTTGGATTTGGATTTGTTGAAGTTGGAACGGTCACTCCTTTAGAACAGTATGGTAATCCAAAACCAAGAGTATTTAGGCTAGTTGAAGACGAAGCCTTAATAAATAGACTTGGATTTAATAATTTAGGATCTGAAGATGTAAGTGAGAGAAT
>Ga0209709_10003485_pt1 | contig 13022 bp, 13 predicted proteins | sample ArcticOcean_MG_C_2_FD_187435 | JGI IMG/M metagenome (GOLD analysis project Ga0209709, IMG submission 187435) | Marine microbial communities from western Arctic Ocean - ArcticOcean_MG_CB4_136 (SPAdes) (version 2) | ecosystem: Environmental > Aquatic > Marine > Oceanic | place: Arctic Ocean... | reverse complement strand
CCACATTGTGAAAGCAACTTTAAAAATTGTGAGGAAGATGCAATAATCTTACCTGCGATTAAAAGATTAAAGACAAAAAATTTTAAAGTTGAAGGTCCATTCCCTGCAGATACTATATTTACACATGATCATTTAAAAAAATTTGATGTAATTGTTGGAATGTACCATGATCAAGTTCTTGCGCCTATGAAGGCTTTATTTGGATTTGATGCAATCAATATAACATTGGGCTTACCATTTCTTCGCATTACGCCAGATCATGGTCCAAATTACTCCATGCTAGGTAAAAATTTATCTGACCCAAAAAGCTTAATAAAGGCTTTAAAATTTCTAGATAGATAAATGTTTATTAAACCCAAAAAAAGTTTAGGACAAAATTTCTTAATAGATCGTAATACTCTGGAGCAGATTGTTGATACGGTTGAAATCACAAATAAAGAAGTTTTGGAAATAGGCCCTGGTAGTGGAAATTTAACCACGTTTATCCTAAAAAAGAATCCAAAAAAGTTTTATGTAATTGAAAAAGATGATGATCTAGCTTTACTATTGGAAGATAAATTTACTAATGAAATTACTATTATTAATGATGATATTTTAAAAATATCTGAAGATAAAATTTCTAGTGAAAAACTTACTGTATTTGGAAACTTACCTTACAATATTTCAACTGAAATTCTTTCAAAATGGATAGTAAATATCAATAAAGAATTTTGGTTTGAAAGCTTAGTGCTAATGTTTCAAAAAGAAGTTGCTGAAAGAATCATTGCGGAATCTAACACTTCAAAATATGGACGATTATCAATTTTATCTAATTGGAAACTAAATATAAAAAAGATAACAGATATAAAGCCTGAAAGTTTTTCACCACGACCAAAGATTGACAGTACCCTGCTATTATTTACTCCTAGAGAGAATTTCTTTAAATTAAAAAATGCTGAAAACCTTGAAATGCTCACTAGAGTTTTTTTTAGTCAAAGAAGAAAAATGCTTAAAAAACCTTTTAACCAAATTTTTAATAATGCAAAAGCAGTGTCAGAAAAATTTAATATTGATCTTAATCTTCGACCACAAAACTTAGAGCCAGAATTATACTTTAAACTTGTTAAGGAATATGAGAGTTTAAGACGTTAATTTATTAACATGTTTTCTAATATATTCTTTATCATAGTCCTTTGAACCATTATCAATTTCTGCATCTATTAAATTACTAATCTTGGCATAACATTCTTCAAGATTATCATTTATAATCACATAATCATAATTAATCCAATGCAATACATCTCTACTGAAATCTTTCATTCTTTCTTCAACTATTAATTTATCTTTCATGTCTCGATTAGATAGTCTTTTAAATAAGACTTCTTTGCTTGGTGGAAGGATAAAGAAAGTAATTAATTTATAATTCAATTTTTTATTTTTAATTTGATCAGCTCCCTGCCAATCAATATCAAATATTACATTCTCACCTTTTTCAAGTTTTTCTATAACCGGTGTTCTTGTGGTTCCGTATAGATGGCTAAAGACCTTTGCGTATTCTAAAAATTCACCATTTTTTATCAATTGTTCAAATTTTTCATTATTTGAAAAATGGTAATCTTTATTTGCGATTTCACTTAATCTTGGTTTTCTTGTTGTGTGAGATATTGATATATAAAATTTCTTATTCTTGGATAGAAGCTTTACTAGTGTGGTTTTACCTGCCCCAGATGGGGATGATAAAATTACCATTATCCCATCTTTTTTTACTGACATTTAAATTATTTAATTTGCCTTACCTTCAATAAATTTTACTGCGTCTCCAACAGTAAGAATCTTTTCAGCCTGGCTATCTGAGATCTCTGAACCAAACTCTTCTTCAAAAGCCATTACTAATTCAACGGTATCTAAACTATCTGCTCCGAGATCATCTATAAAGCTTGAGTCATCTTGTACTTTAACTTCATCAATACCTAAGTGATCTGCAACAATTTTCTTAACTTTGTTTGAAATATCTTCTGACATAATGTTCCTTTTTGTTATATTTCGTTAATAGTTTAAAAAGTAGTTTTGTCAACCCAAATACATGCCTCCATTAACATGTATTGTTTCACCATAAATGTAGTCTGAATGGGCTGAACCTAAGAAAATTACAGCATTAGCTATATCCTCTGGTTTTCCAAGTCTATTAGATGGTATTTTTCCAATTATTGCTTCTTTGTGCTTCTCATCAATTTGATCTGTCATTGGAGTGCTTATGAAACCAGGTGATATACAGTTTACATTTATGTTTTTTTTAGCATACTCAATTGCAAGACTCTTAGACATTGCAACAATACCTGCTTTTGATGCTGTGTAGTTTGCTTGACCTGCATTACCCGTATGTCCCACTACAGACGTGATGTTAATAATTTTTCCAGATTTATTTTTTAGCATTTTCTTTATAGAGTATTTACACATTAGAAAAGTAGAAGTTAAATTAATATCTATAACCCTAGTCCACTCTTCTAAGCTCATTCTAATTGTTAAATTATCTTTTGTAATTCCAGCGTTATTAACTATGCAATCAAGTGATCCACCCAATTCTTCTGTTGCATTATTTATAAATTCATCAATTTTTTCATGTTGAGAAATATCAAACTTGAGTATCTTAATATTGTTAAATTTTTTTTTTAACTCTTCTAATTTTTCAATTCTTGTTCCAGTAGCTAAAATATTAGCACCATTCTCATATAGTTTTTCAACTATCGAGTTACCGATCCCTCCTGAAGCTCCTGTAACTATAATATTTTTATTTTTTAAGCTATTCATTAATATTAATTAACTTTATATCTTCCTCAGTATTAATTGCACTAACTTTAACATTTCTATCAATTCTCTTAATTAAACCTGACAAAACTTTACCTGGTCCTATTTCAATAAATTGATTAACCCCCTTATTAATCATTAGCAAGATACTTTCTCTCCAACGAACCCTGTTTTCGATTTGTTTAACTAGTAAATCCTTTAGTTCATTTGTATTTAATATTTCTTTTCCTGTTACATTAGAAATAAGAGTATTTTTAGGTTCTTCAAAATTTAATTTAGAAATTTCTTCACTCATTATATGAGTTGCTTTATTCATTAGCTTACAATGAAAGGGGGCGCTTACAGGTAATTTAATATTTTTAATGCTAGCTGCCTTTAAATCAACCATCATTTTTTCTAAGTCATCCATATTACCACTTATAACAATTTGACCCTCAGAATTATCATTTGCAATAAAACATTCATATTTAGATTTATTTTCTTGAATAATTTTTTCTATTTTTTTAATTTCAGATCCGAGAATAGCTACCATTCCACCTACTCCCTTTGGAACTGAGCTTTGCATAGCATTACCTCTAATTTTTAATATCCTAAGCGTGCTAGCAAATGACAAAGACTCTGCAGAAGCCAAAGCTGAATACTCTCCTAATGAGTGACCAGCAAAAAAAGAAGCTCCACTTAAGTCAATATTAAATTCTTCTTTAATTAGCTTAAATATTGAGTAACTAACTAAAAATATTGCAGGCTGAGTGTTTTCAGTTAAATCCAGCTCGTCTTTTGGTCCATTTAATATTAGATTAGATAGAGAAAAACCAAGTGTATCATCAGCTTCTTTAAATAAATTTTGAATTAAACTATACTTGTTATGTAGGTCTTTACACATTCCTACTAATTGTGAGCCTTGGCCTGGAAAAATAACAGAAAACATTTAAATATCTAAATTTTATTGTGGTTTTAAGTGTTGTAATTCAATTGTTATAATAGTATATCCTCACTTTTTATTAAAGAACAATTATGAATTTATACGAACACACAATAGTTGCCAGACAAGATACTAGTCCAGCTCAGATCAAACAATTAACTGAGAAATATTCTAAGATAGTGGAAAAAAATGATGGTGAAATAGTTCAGACAGAAGAATGGGGATTATTAAACTTAGCATACGATATTAAAAAAAATAAAAAAGGTACCTACATACACTTTAAAATTAAAGGTTTAGGAAAAATTATAGAAGAATTAGAGAAAAATGAAGTTATTGATAAAAACCTTTTAAGGTACATGACTGTTAGAGTTAAAAAATTTGATTTAGAAGCTAAATACTTTTCAAAAAAAGATGAGTATGAAAAAAAAGAATATAAAAAAGATTATAATAGAGATTAATTATGCCTTCAAAAAAAAGAGCTGGAAGTAAAAAAAAAGGTAGTCAAAGTAATTTTGCAAAATTAAGTATATTTCAGCCCAACAAATATAAATTCAAAAAATCTTGCCCACTATCTGTTAAGGGTGCACCTGAAGTTGACTATAAAAATATTAGATTGTTAAAAAAATATATGTCTGAGAATGGTAAAATTTTACCATCAAGAATCACAAATGTTTCACAAAAAAAACAGAGAGAGCTCTCATTGTCGATTAAGAGAGCTAGAAACTTAGCGTTAATTTAAATGAAAGTTATACTTTTAGAAAATTTGAGAAGAATTGGTTCTATTGGAGAAATTATAGAAGTAAAAAGAGGATTTGCTAGAAATTATTTAATTTCAAATAAAAAAGCTCTTTATGCTTCAAGAGAAAATATTGCAGAAGTTGAAAAAATCAAAGCTCAGTTAGGTAAGAAAGATGATGATAAAAAGAAAGAAGCTCAAAAAATTTCAGAACTGGTTAATAATAAAGAATATGAAATTAAAAAACTAAACACAGAAAATAAAGAACTTTATGGTTCTGTAAAACCAACAGAAATTGCAAAATTAATACAAGACATTGATAAACTTGATATTAAACCCTCTATGATACAACCAATAACTGAAATTAAATCGATTGGTAAATTTAAAGTTAAAATAATTCTACATTCAGAAGTAGACTCTGAAATTACAATTAATGTAGTTACAGCGGATACTATTCAATAATTATACAATTTTTTCCCCAGCATATATTTGTTATTTTTTTAAATTCATTTTCAGATAATATTTATCTATGGAAAATAGCCTAAGTATAGTTAAGGATACATTTAAAGAACTACCCAATAATATAGAAGCTGAACAAGCTGTAATAGGATCAATATTAGTTCAGAATGAAATATTTGATGAAATAAATACTATCATTTCAAGCATCAACTTTTATGACCCCATGCATCAAAAAATTTTTTCAGCGATTGAAAGTCTTATTTATAAGGGGATGCTTGCAAATCCAATCACATTAAAAAATTACTTTGAAAATGAAAAAGATGAATTAAATGTTCCTGAATATTTAGTTAAAGTTACAAAATTTTCTACGCCACCAAGACAAGCAATTGAATACTCAAGAATTATTTATGACATGTTTGTAAGAAGAGAATTAATTAAAATATCTGAAAATACAATAGATGCAGCAAAACTAAATGCTCTAGATGTGAATGGACAAAATATTATTGAGAATTCTGAAAGGTTATTATTTGATCTTGCTGAAAAGGGATCTTTTAATTCATCGTTAGTTAAATTTGATGAAGCATTAAAACAAACTATAGAAATGGCTTCAATTGCATTTAAAAATGATGAAGGGATTGTGGGTGTGCCTACGGGTTTAAGAGATTTAGATGATAGACTAGGTGGACTTCATAACTCTGACTTAATTATTATTGCAGGGCGACCATCTATGGGGAAAACTGCTTTAGCAACAAACATAGCTTTCCATGCTGCACAAAAATTACAAGAAAGTGGAAAAAAATCTTCTGTAGCTTTTTTTTCATTAGAAATGTCGTCCGAACAATTGTCTACTAGAATTTTAGCTGAACAATCTAGAATTAAATCAAATGATATTCGTAGAGGAAAGATTACCGATGAACAATTTGATAAATTTATTGAAACATCTAAGAATATAGCTGAGTTACCATTGTATATTGATGAAACACCAGCAATTAGTATTGCTGCAATGAGTAATAGAGCAAGAAGAATTAAGAGGTTAAATGGCTTAGATTTAATTGTTGTGGACTATATTCAGTTGATGAAAGGTTCATCTAATAATAGAGATGGAAGAGTTCAGGAAATTTCAGAAATTACTCAAGGGCTTAAGGCAATGGCAAAAGAACTTAAACTTCCAGTGATTGCTCTGTCACAATTATCAAGAGCTGTTGAACAAAGAGATAACCACAAACCTCAATTATCAGATTTAAGAGAGTCTGGATCAATTGAACAGGACGCGGATGTAGTAATGTTTGTATATAGAGAAGCTTATTATCTTGAAAAAAATGAACCAAGACCAGCGACTGTAGAACATGCAGAATGGCAAGCAAAAATGGGTGAGGTTTCTAATTTAGCAGAACTTATTATTGGAAAACAAAGACACGGTCCTACTGGTAATGTTATGGTGGAATTTGAGGCTATGTTTACTAAATTTAAAGATACTCAAATTAACTAATATCCAATATATAATAGTATTATATGCTAACCAATTTGTACGAAAATATAGTTCTCAAAAATCCTAAATCAATTTTTTTACTATTAATAATTACTTTATTAAGTTTTGGGTACTTTACTAAAGACTTTAGATTAGATGCTTCATCAGACACACTTTTAATAGAGGGAGATCCAGACCTTGAATATTTAAAAGAAATAACAAAGAGATACGGTTCTAAAGAATATTTAGTTTTAACCTACACTCCAATTGAAGAAATGATGAGTGATTCTTCAGTTAATAACTTGTTAAGTCTTAAATATAAAATTCAAAGTTTAAATTGGGTTCATAATGTGGTTACTTTGTTAGATATTCCTTTGTTAAATAATTCTGAAGCCCCACTTCAAGAAAGATTAGAAAGTTTCAAAACATTAAAAGATGAAGGTGTAGACAAGGAAAGAGGATTTAAAGAAATTCTAAATAGTCCTGTATTTAGAAATTTTGTGATTAGTGAAGATGGTTCTACAAGTGGTATCATTGTCTACATTAAAAAAGATGATCTTAAGGATATTGAAAATAAAACCCAAAAAGAAATTCAAAATTATAAAGATGCTTTAAAGAAAAAAAATCATGAAAATATTCTTCAAATAAGAGAAATTATTAAAAGTTATGATAATGTTGGAAAAATATATCTAGGTGGAATTCCCATGATAGTTGATGATATGATGTCATTTATTAAAAGTGATATTATTGTTTTTGGTCTAGGGGTTCTTTTGTTCATCATCGCCACTCTTTGGTTTGTTTTTAGGAAACTAATATGGATTATAATCCCAATTAGTAGTTGTTTTTTTTCAGTTTTGATTATGACGGGCCTTCTGGGTCTTTTAGGCTGGAAAGTAACAGTAATCTCTTCAAATTTTATTGCACTAATGCTTATTTTAACAATGGCGATGAATATTCATATGAGCACTCGTTTTTTACAGTTAAGAAATGATTTTCCAAATTCAAGCAACTTTCAAATCATTTATATGACAACAAATAAAATGTTTTGGCCAATTATTTATACTGTATTAACAACTGTGTGTGCTTTTCTATCTTTGGTATTTAGTGGTATTAAACCTATTATAGATTTTGGATGGATGATGACTTTTGGATTAATTACATCTTTTATTATTACGTTTACTTTGTTGCCAACACTTTTAAGCTTTATTTCAAATAATAGTGTAGTCATCAAAGAAAACAATGGTTCAAAAATCACATCTTTCTTAGGAAAGATTTCTATTGATAACAAAAATGTAATCTTCACACTAACCGGCTTGGTCATTATTCTTAGTATAATTGGAATAAGTCGTCTTGAAGTAGAAAATAGTTTTATTAACTACTTCAATAAGAATACTGAAATATACAAGGGTATGAAACTTATAGATGAAAAACTTGGTGGAACTACACCGTTAGAAATAATTTTAAAATTTCCTAAAAAAGAAAAAGCTGAAACTGATCAAGATGATGAGTTTGAAGATTGGGGGGAGGATGAAAACCAAAGTAATGAGAGGTATTGGTTTACCAAAGATAAGGTTGATAAAATTCAAGCTGTGCATAACTATCTTGACGAATTACCTCCTGTGGGTAAAGTTTTATCTTTTAGTTCTATTATTGAGGTTGCTACAAAATTAAATAACAATAAAACTCTAGGTAGTCTGGAATTAGGCATTCTATACTCTAAAATTCCAGAAAGTATTAAAAAAGATATTATTGATCCCTATATTTCAGTTAAAGATAATGAAGCCAGAATAAGTTTAAGAATCAAAGACTCTCAAGACGGATTAAGGAGAAATGATTTAATTAAACAAATTAATTATGACTTAAAAAATAAACTAAAATTAAGTGAGGAAGAATTTAAGCTTGCAGGTGTTTTAATTTTATTTAATAATTTGCTTCAAAGTCTATTTAAATCTCAAATACTTACGTTGGGATTAGTTATGATTGGTATTTTTATAATGTTTATGATTCTTTTTAAAAACATAAAGCTATCTTTAATTGGTGTTGTTCCAAACTTTATTGCTGCTTTTTTTATTTTAGGAATTATAGGTTTATTAGGAATACCATTGGATATGATGACCATAACTATCGCAGCAATCACTATTGGAATTGCCGTAGATAATAGCATTCATTATATATATCGATTTAAAGAGGAATTTTTAAAAGATAGAAATTATGAAAAAACACTTAAAATTTGTCATTCAACTGTAGGTGTTGCTATACTTAATACCTCTATAACAATAGTCTTTGGGTTTTCAATTCTAGTTTTTTCTAAATTTATACCCACTATTTATTTTGGGGTATTTACTGGTATTGCAATGTTACTGGCCATGATTTCAGTCTTGACATTACTTCCATCACTTATTTTGATTAGTAAGCCTTTTGGGAAATAAAGCTTACCATGATTGATTCATTAAAAGATCTTTATGAAGTAACTTCACTTATAGATTTAATATATTTAGCTATAACGTTGCTTTCATTAATCACATGTTACAGAAAAGGATTTATTTTGAGTGTGCTTGCGGCGTCTAAATGGCTTTTAGCTTACGTGGCAACATTAATTCTTTTCCCTAAAATTAAACCTTATTTCAAAAATATAATTGATAGCGAATATGTGCTTGATATCACTCTTGGTATAACCATCTTTGTTCTAATTATTTTTTTAATGTTGCTTGTTAATAAAGGTATAAATAAAGCCATAAAATATTCTGGATTAGGAAGGATCGATTCTATTTTTGGATTTTTCTTTGGCTTTGTTAGAAGTTATTATATTTGTGTGGCTGTATTCACAGCCGTTGATATTGTTTATAATTACAATAAATGGCCAATTAACACGAATAAATCATACATCTTTCCTTACATAGAAAAAGGTAGTAATTATCTTATTAAAGAATTTCCAAATGAAGAAACATATCAAAATTCTAGAGAAAAGATCGAAGATCTATAATCCTAAATTAAAAGAAGAATGTGGAGTATTCGGTGTTAGTGACAGTAAAGATGCCGCTGCCCTTACAGCACTAGGTCTTCATGCTTTACAACATAGAGGCCAAGAAGGGTGTGGAATTGTAACTTTTGATGGAGAAAAATACTATTCAGAAAAGCGGTTTGGTCTTGTTGGTGACAATTTTAACAAAGAAAAAGTACTAAAGAGTTTACCAGGCAACTATGCTGTAGGTCATAATAGGTATAGCACCACAGGTGATAATACTTTAAGAAATATTCAACCCTTTTTTGCAGATACTAATGCTGGTGGTATTGGTGTTGCTCATAACGGAAATTTAACAAACTCTATTACTCTTAGAAATAAGTTAGTTCAAGATGGTGCAATTTTTCATACAACGTCTGATACTGAGACTATCGTTCAACTAATTGCAAAATCAAAAAGGATTAAAACAATTGATAAAGTAATTGATGCTATTTTTCAAATTCAAGGAGGGTATGCCCTGGTAATGCTTACACAGAATACTTTAATAGGTGTCAGAGATCCTTATGGGATAAGACCTTTGGTAATTGGTAAAATAAAAGATAGCTATGTTTTCACTTCAGAAACTTGTGCATTAGATATTATTGGTGCAAAATATATAAGAGATGTTGAAAATGGTGAAGTTGTTTATGTAGAGAACAATAAATTAAAAAGTATTAAACCCTTCCCTGCTAGAAAAATTCGTCCTTGTGTTTTTGAATATATCTATTTTGCAAGACCAGATAGTTTGCTAAATGGAAAATCAGCCTACGAACACAGAAAAAATTTTGGTATTGAGCTTGCAAAAGAAAATAAAATTGATGCTGATATAGTGGTGCCCGTTCCAGACTCAGGAAATGCTGCTGCCCTAGGATTTGCACAACACGTTGGAATAAATTTTGAATTAGGATTAATTAGAAATCACTATGTGGGCAGAACTTTTATTGAACCAAGTCAAAAAATTAGAAGCCTTGGTGTAAAACTAAAATTAAATGCTAATCAATCAACAATTAAAAATAAAAAGATTATATTAATCGATGACTCTTTAGTTAGAGGAACAACATCTCATAAGATTGTAAAGATGCTTTATGATGCTGGTGCAAAAGAAGTGCATGTTAAAATTGCATGTCCAGAAATTAGATATCCTGACTTTTATGGTGTGGATACACCAACTAAAAAAGAGCTCCTTGCTGCAAATAAAACAAATAATGAAATTTGTGAATACATTGGTGCTCAGTCTTTAAATTTTCTTTCTATTGAAGGAATGTATAGAGCGATGGGCTTTATAAAAAGAGATAAGCTATACCCTCAATTAACTGATCATTATTTTACAGGTGAGTACCCAGTCAAACCTGTAGATGAATTAGGTGATGATAAAATTATTCAACTATCATTATTAAGCACCGCATCTAATAATTAATATAAGTATAGTAAAGTTCACTGAAATAAAAAAACTCAAAAGAAGATTATTTGTTAAAAGGTAAGCACTAACAAAATATATTGATGGAACTGCTTACACTACAATCAGGTTTATGTGTGGGTTGCTTAACTTTACAGACACTAATTAATAACTTTAAATTAGTCTTTTTATCACTATATATAAATCAATGATTACCCACAAAGAGAACATAATTAATTATTTTAAATCAGGAATTAGAGATATCAAAGATTTTAAAATAGGTGTTGAGCATGAAAAATTTTTATTTGACCAAAATAAAAATAAAAGAGCTGATTACAAAACTTTACTAAAAATGTTTAATGGATTAAGTCAGTTTGGTTGGGAACCAATAATGGAAAAGCAAAATATCATTGGATTACAAAAAGAAGGAAAAAATATTACTTTAGAGCCTGGCAACCAAATAGAGTTATCAGGTGATAAACTAAACAATATTCATGAAGCTTGTTCAGAATCTCATGATTATTTATTTGAGTTGCAGCAAGTAACAAAAAAAATTGGCTTAAAAATTGTTAGTGCTGGTTTTGATCCAATTTCAACTCTTGGTGAAGTTCCAAATAACCCCAAGCAAAGATATGAGGTCATGACTAGGGATATGCCTAATGGTGGATCGCTTAGTTTGGATATGATGTATAGAACTTGTGGCACTCAATTAAACCTTGATTACAAATCAGAAGAAGACTTTATAAAAAAATTTAAGATAATTAACTCTCTAGTTCCAATATCAATTGCTTTATTTGCAAACTCTTCGATAGTTGAGAGAAAAAATAGTGGCTACATGTCTTATAGATCAAAAGTTTGGCAAGAAACTTCAAGAGGAGGTCTCCCTGAAATTTTTTTTGATAACATGAATTTTGAAAAATATGCAGACTTTGCAATAAATTTTCCTCTTTTGTTTATACAAGATGATAAAGAATATTTATCTGGGAAAAATTATACTTTTTCTGATTTTATGAATAGCAAAATTAAAGAGATAAATAATAGGTTACCCACAGAAAATGATTTAGCCACTCATCTCAGCACTATCTTTACAGAAAATAGATTAAAAAAGTATATAGAATTAAGATCTATGGATACATGTGGTTGGGACTGCTTATGTGCTGGACCAGCATTTAATACAGGAATTTTATATGGAAATTTAGATGAGACTTTTGAGTTGATTTCTAAATGGGATAAAAATAAAATTATTAATGCGTACTTAGAGGCACCTAAAAAAGGTTTTAATACAGAGTTAATGGGTAAAGATTTGCTACACTGGTCATCTTTATTACTTAATTTATCTAAAAAAGGTTTAGAGAGTAGAGACGTTTTAAATAAGTCTGGTGAAAATGAGGCAAAATTTTTAAACCACTTAGAAAAATTAATTAATAACAAAACAACAAATGCAGATCATATGATTAATAAATTTTCTAAAAATGAAAATTTGACTGAATTATATGACAAATAAGATTGTTGCTGTTCAAGGAAATCATCCTTCCAAACTTAATCCCAAAAGTGATACCACTATTTTTCTAGCTATAGAAGCTCAAAATAGAAAATGCAAAATATTCTATTATGAACCAAAAGATCTCTCGATAATAAATGATAAGGTGGTTGCTAAGGGCTATTATGTAAAATTTAGTTACTCTAATAACGGCTTTTTTAAAATTATAAGCAAGCAAACTTTAGATTTGTCTACATGTAGATATCTGCTAATTCGTCAAGACCCCCCTTTTAACTTAGAATATATTTCAACAACATACATATTGGATAAAATCAAAGACAAAGTTAAGATTGTTAATAATCCTACTTCTATAAGAAATATTTCTGAAAAGTTATACTCAGCTTCATTTCAAAAATTCATGCCAAGCACAATTTTTACAAAAGATATTAATGAAATAAATAAATTTTTTATAAAAAATAAAAAGATTATTATTAAACCAATTCATAGTTTTAGTGGAAATGATATTCATCTTATAGAAACAAAGATTAATAAAAAAGTAATTTTGATTTTTATCAAAAAACATGGACATATTATGTGTCAAAAGTTTTTACCAAAAATTAAGTTTGGGGATAAAAGAGTTTTTTTAATTAATGGAAAAATCTGTGGAGCAATCTCAAGAGTTCCTAAAAAAGGATCTTTCTTAAGCAACATGAGTAAAGGTGCTATTCCTATCGCAACTAAATTGACAAAAATTGAAACGAAAATCTCTAATTTAA
>Ga0209709_10003484_pt1 | contig 13026 bp, 11 predicted proteins | sample ArcticOcean_MG_C_2_FD_187435 | JGI IMG/M metagenome (GOLD analysis project Ga0209709, IMG submission 187435) | Marine microbial communities from western Arctic Ocean - ArcticOcean_MG_CB4_136 (SPAdes) (version 2) | ecosystem: Environmental > Aquatic > Marine > Oceanic | place: Arctic Ocean... | reverse complement strand
ATTAATGCTAATCTCATCTTAATATAATGTATATTTTTTTATTTAGGGATTTCCTTCTAGAAGAGATCTTTCATAAATATCGTAACCAGTAGAATACATCGGACCATTGAAGATAAAATCGTCCATTAAACCCTGTAATGTATCGGAATCTGTATTAGGATCCTGAAATGCTACTTGAACCTCCTCAATAACATCTCGCTGTTCGGGAGTTAATGAACTTAATACATTTTCTCTTCTGTCTTCATCAGTTATTTCTCCTCTCTCCCTGATATTTTCTCTTTCATTATCGAGAACACTATCACCGTCAATAGTTGTGTCTGATGCGGTCAATTTGACACCCTCAACGCCTTCAAAGATATTATCTCTTTCGGGGACATACAGGACAATACAACTATTCGGATACTCTTTATACTTATTAACATACATCATGATAGCGTATGTTAAGATACTAAAAAATATGATACAAAATAAAGTTATCAAGACTTCCATATATTAAACTATTTTATAATAATTTAATCTTTCTTTACTTCTTCTACTGTTACCTCCTCAGTAACCTCATCAGTAACCTCCTCAGCAACCTCCTCAGTAACCTCCTCAGTAACCTCCTCAGCAACCTCCTCAGTAACCTCTTCAGTAACCTCTTCAGTAACCGTAGCTTTTGTGGATTCTTCCAATTTCTTAGCTAACCACGGATCCGCACTTTCCAAAGAATTCTTTAAAGATGAATCAATCGTAGTTTCAATTTCTTCAACTTCCGTTTCTACTTCTTCGACTCCTACAGATTTCTCGTCTGTCGGAGTGCCTTCTTCCTCAATTGGTTCAGATGTATCTCCTAGATCATATGTTCTGTCTTCTACTTCTTTCTTGTTCTTGCGTTCTTCTTCTAATTGTTCTTTTCTTTTCTTTTCAGATTCTTCTTTCGCAGCAGCAATCTTATCTCTCTTCTGATCTTCATAAAAGATGTCTTTGTTAATGGTGTTTTCTTCATATTTCTCCATCATATCATTGAGTTGAGAATTCTGGAAGACCTCACCTTCAACCCCGTCAGCACACGGATCCCACGGTAGCCAGTATCCAACCTGACCGATAAATACATGGAATGAAGAATCCAAAGTGGATAGTTTCTTAGCTCTGGCATCGGCCTCGTCTTTCGTGTTGTAGACACCACGAACCTTCAGACCTCTAATAGATGTCTGGAAATCATTCTGTTCATCAAAATCACGCTGTAATTCCGAAGAGAATTTGTAGCAAAAATCTTCGTATTTAGCATAAGCTTCATCGAATTTCAGCTTATGTTCTTTGCAGTAACTCTGTAAAAACTTAGAAACCATAAATCCTTCCTTTTTTTTGATGAATGCTTCCGGTGAAACAAATGATAAACAAGCATACTGCTGCCCAGCAATAGGATCATCTACTTCTAGGTAATCTTTCTTCACTTCATCTTTCACTTCATCTTTCACTTCTTTATCAACAGAACTCATTTTATAATCTATGTAGATAAAATATTTTTAAGTATTTAACTCACTTAATCAAAATAATTTCTACACATTAGTATATGAAAGAATTATCTGATTTTAATGATGAATTGAATGGTGAAGTTCAGGGAAATACGACATTATCCATTCCTACGATTAATTTTAGGAATGCGATGAAATATTTGATCTTATTTATTTCGGTAACAACAGCGACGATGGTTATCCAGTTGCGGCGTTCTACGGAGACACGGTGTATATGTTGGATTGATCGGAGCAACAACATTTGCTATCGTTGACATGAGTTTCCCCAATTATGTAAATATTAATTAGGGTCTTACACATAAATTTGATTTTTTTCCTTACCGTTAGGAATTAAACTAAAAACGAAGGGTAACAAACTTAGGGAAAAAGATGGATTCAGCCAAGAGTATGGGCAATAGCTACACTTTTAGGCTCATTGCGGTTGTATCTATGATGCTCGGTATGAATATCCTCATACTGAATTTCTGTAACTGGATGGAATGCTATCAGATTACTTTTGTGAATCTCTTCAGAGGTAATTTAATCTGTAATGCTTGTACAGAAGTTTCGTATCATATTTATTCATATCAAACGAGTCTCTACTTTACAATCGGCGGTCTCTTTCTAAAGTTCATGACCGAGACCATCAATAAGTGTGTAGATGGTTTAATGGTTTAATGGTTTAATGGTTTAATGGTTTAATGGTTTAATGCATTAAATACTGGGAATGTATTCCCATTGTAAATCTTTACAGATTAGTTTCCATATTTGATCTTGTTGCTGAAGTTTCTCTCTACTTTTTAACAAGGGGAAATAAATGAGTAATTCATCATATTCTAATAACTCGCAAAACTTATGAAGCACATACGAATATGACAGAAAATTCTTTCTTTCTAAGGGACAGTTATTACTGAAAGGGACTTGGATTTCTTTAAACAATGATCTTAAATGTTCTTCTTCATTTCTTTTTAAGATAGGTGCTTTTTTTCCATTCATGATATTGATGATGTGTGGGATGTGTTCATAATATTTGTTATAATCTAATTTTTTTAAGATGTCTCTCACTTGTTTGTGAGTTATTTTTGAGATGTCTAAATTAATATTTTTCTTTATCTCGAGATAGATATCCTTGTAAATCTCTTCGGGTATTTCAGTTGTTTCTTTTGCTTGAAATTGAGCTAACCATTCATTGAAATGATTAATTCTCTTATAAGCAAAATAACTTGCTTCTCTAGGTGGATCTTTAAAAGAAGTCTTTTCCGAATTAATTATGATTTCTTTCGTATATCCACAATTCGTGCACACTAGTTCACTCTGTATTTGCTTAATACACATCGTTGTATTACAGATAGCACATTTGTCATTTTTCTCTATTAAGTCGTCCATATTCAGATGCGTATCATCTATATTCTCAATATACTGGGTGATATGACTTTTTAAATCTTCTTCTTTTTTCTCTTCTACTCTTCGTTCTTCTGATACTTCTTGAGGAAAAAAACTTAAGATATGTTTCTTATCTTTCTTGAAGGTAGATTTCACATTATTGTAGTAATCATTCAATAATAATCCATTTTCTAAATAATAATCTACTTTTTGAGCTGGAGTTAATGTATCCAAAAGGTTTGAGTGTATCGCATCAATTGTTATACGAGGATCACTATGACATTTTTTCGTCACTCTTTCTTTTACAGATGACATTAGACTCTTTAGATTATACTATGTTTAAATAATTTAAAATAATAATACCATCATAATATAAACTATGAATATCTTACCCGAAATCCCGAAAGGAGAGCTTGAGTGTTTTAAATCTAATGTGAAAGAATGGATTGATATTGATGAGGAAGTAAATGATCTGAACAATCAGATTAAAGAACTGAAGAAAAAGAAAAATAAATTATTAGAACCGAAAATCACAGGATTTATGCGTTCCTATAATATTTCGGATTTGAACACCGAACAAGGAAAACTTCGTTGTAATCAACGAAATACTAAAAAACCATTAAGTAAGACTCTTATTCAAGAAAGTCTTTTAGAAATTATGAAAGAACAAGATAAGGTAGATGATGCGATGGATATTATGTTAAATAAAAGAGAAACGGTGACTACTTACAAATTGAGTAAGGTTAAGAAGTGATAATATTTCTTATTTAGGTCCAAGCCTCAAAAGGTTTTTTTCCTACTGGTGGTGCTGCTCCTGCCGCAGCCAGATCGCACCTCACCGCATCCGGCCCACACGCACTCATGTCACGAATGGCCTTCGGCCACCCCCCTGGGTTTTTAGAGGGTTTCCACGGTGCAGCTACAGGCGGAGGAGCAGGGGCAGGAGCAGGAGCAGGGGTAGCAATAGCAGGAGCAGGGGTAGCAATAGCAGGAGCAGGGGAAGCACGACGGACGTCATCTTCTAGATCTTCTCCTAGATCTTCTTCTTCTAGATATGGTTGAATGAAAGACGCAGGAGCAGGGGCAGGAGCAGAGGCAGCGACAGGAGGTGCCTCCACATCTAATTGAGCCACTTGACTTACTTCAACCATAGTATCTCGCGATCTTCTTAAAGCAGCCACTATCCCTGCCGTCACTGCTGCCCCAGCAGCCCCAGCAGCCACATGAATCCCAGTGTTATCACTTCCCGAGGGAGCTGGTGGAGCTGGAGGAGCTGGTGGAGCTGGAGGAGCTGGTGGCGCTGGAATAAAGTCCCCTTCAATATTAGTTTCATAATTATCAATTTCATCCTGTTCAAAATAGATCTGTTCGGGATTATCTAACCTATAAGCATATGAAATACCTTCAATTTCTTGATTTTCTGGATTGTCTCCTACATATTGATTCCTGGTTCCATCCCATCGTATGAGCCAGGTCTGCCACCCATTAGCTTTCTGTTCTATAGATACTGTTAACCTGTTCGTAGACGGGGTGGGTCTTTCACTTACGCTTTTGGATTGTAAATAAGGTATTGCATTATTAATCGAGAAAAATCGCGCTACCTGTTCATCCTCATCAGATTGAGAGTAAGAAGTTCCCTGTAGTAATCTCACTGGAGAGGCTATTGGCACCTCAGCAGTGTTACCCAATTGATATGCTGTCACTTGACCAGGGGGCGACTGAAAACTAACACGGGGGGTTTCCCCTGTTAAATCTGCAGTGGTGAAGACAGAGGTCGGACTGAGAGGGTCGCCTCCTCTGTATTTTATTCTCTTTTGGCTTTTTCTCCTTCTTTTTATTCTTCTTTTAATATCCCTTCTTGAAGAATTCTTTTTTCTAGATCTCCTTCTGGTTCTATTATTCCAATTAGATTTTCTTATAGATTTTCTTTTACTTCCCTTAATCCCATTCTTTCTTCTAGATCTCCTTTTCCTATCCTTCCGAATAGTTCTTCTCATTTATAATAAACGTAGAAAAGAATTTAACAATTCGTATACCCTTCTTTAGAACCCGCTATAAAAGAATACTTACTGTGAACAATATCATAATTTGCGGTTATTTCTTCATTCATAAAAATATCTTTGATCGCTATTAAGGAATACTTTTTATTGTCTTTAGTGTAAACATCAGCATTGTATTGATTTGAACAATGGTTTATATTTTCTCCTTCTCTCGAAATAAATTCATCAAAGTATCTATCATTGACGTCTTTTTGTAATTCTAAATCACCTATTTTATGTGGAAAGATATCATCTAAGATTATATCTCCCTTTTGGATCGGTAAGCAAGTGAATAATCCCGAACCATGAATAGGTGATTTGCCAACATACAGACTCAATTTATAATACTCTACAAGGAATATTATAAACATTATGATAAAAATGAATGAATAGTAACCGGTTAAATCAGATAAGTTAATCAAAGAGAACATTACTTACTATAATTCATATTATATTTATGGATTAAATTATGAATCTTCTTAGAATCTAGTTTCTCATCAGTGATCCACGATATTATTTTGATCCTTTTCTCAACGAATTTCTTATCAAAAGAATTCTTATAAAGAATATCCTGTATCCACTCCAATAACTTTAAATTGGGTTTATCCAAGAATTCTTTTACAAGTAAGATTAGAAAATCCTTATCGTGTATTCCTTTATTAATTAAATTATGATTCGTATGCTGCTTCTGATTATGAATATATATCAATGATTGACTCAAATAAGTATTATAGGAATACTTATAATTGATTACTTTTTTTGAGTTCGCCCTAAGGATTCTGTGAGGTATTACGATATTTGAAAAGATAATTGAATCATAAAATTCATTATTCTTATAAAAGACTTCTTTCATATCAGATTCAATTTGTGATTGATACATTACTAATAAACTATCTATGATACGTTCCTCGTGTAAAGTCTGAACACATCCCTCTATCATGTTAAATCCGATCGTGGTGTATTCTGATGATGTCATTCGTAACAATTCTTCAATTGAATAGTCATTGTGAAATAAATCAATTGTTACCTTTTTTAATTCTTTTTTTGAGTCGGCGTCATTTTTCAGAGTAGATAGATTCATCATTATCGTATTTAAATTATACTTGCATGATTCAATGTATTTGTTTAATTTGTAATCTGATAAGTTTATCTTATTAGAGAGTATCTTGGAATAATGTTTTAAACTATAGGAATGTTCATATAAGATACATTTATCCGTGATTGACAAGATAGCTTTATTTGTCTCTTGATTACATATGATAATAATAGGTATTCGCGGATATTTCTTTTGTTTCATTACTTCTAATAATTTCTTCAGAAATCCCTTATTCATTCTGATATAGAGTTGTAGATCATCAATAAGTAGTGCTTTCACTTGTTTTGTTTGATCAAACATAAAACAAATGTCTTTCTTAGTAATACTATTCTCAATGTAGGAGAAGATATCTGCTTTCCCATAGATGAAATCTATATTAATATGTATAATGGAATATTGTTTTAAGATCTCTTTAGCTAACGTTGTTTTACCATTACCGTCGATACCTCTTATCAGAAGTGGTTTCTGTTCCTTCTCATAATTTGCTAACCATTTATCAAAGAATTCTTTTTCTCTAGTGGTTAAAAAGAATTCTTTTACAATAGACATAAAACTAAAGGTAATAAATGTTTTAAATAAAGATTTAATTAAAGTAAGTTAGAGTAAGTTAGAGTAAGTTAGAGATGTCATACGTGTAGCTATCACTCCCTACGTAACCCGGTCTGTCTATCGGTGTCGGTAACTTTGTCAAATCCTCCAAATACATGACATACTGTCTCGTATTTGATCCAACCTCTCCAACACAATAATTCACAACTCTTGCGTTTAATTTGCGAATCTCTTCTGCCAAATTACTAACATCTGTTCCAAAATTAGCGAACTGTAATAAGACCGATCTCATTACAATATACAAAGCATTTGTGTCCTGTTCGGAGATAACCTTGTTTGTTTCTTGAAAGACTCTGTATCGGATTGTATCTTGGATGACCTTTGTGTTCATCCCCGATAAAAAATAATCACTTACAGACGATTCCTCAACTATTCCTTTCACACCAGTATATTGGTTGTCTTTTTTGATAACTATGTCTTGGCCGGAACCTTTCATAACGTTTCCATCGACTAAATTAATACTAGACACACGACCATTATTCACCGACATTAAAGCATCGTCTAATGATCCACTTGCGAATATATCGTCTCTGTTCGCAATAGAATTACCTTGAGCATCGGTTGTCATCATATCGCGACTCGTGTGAGGTATCCCTGAATCCGGATTAGGTAATGAACTATCTAAATAAGCACCACTTGATAAGATGGGATTGACTCTAACATCTGCGCCTTCTTGACGTTGTTCATCTACAAATTGCTGGTATTGATCTTCGTTTAATTGTCCCCGAGTATATCCAGTATTTCTACTAAAAAAATTATTGATATCTCCCTCTGTTATATTTGATGAACCAGCATTCTCTCCCAAACCCATCATTCCGGTGCTTAATGCAAATGACATTTCTATAGTCTAACTAACATTTTAATTTTACGAATTATATCATTTACTTACTTATTACTTATTACTCACTTATTATTAAACAACTTCTTATAATTCTTCTCAAAGAAGTGTAGCTCCTCCAACCAAATATCTTTGACTGTTTTATTCATCAGTTCTTGTAGATCAGTTTCTAGTTCACCCTTCTCTTTCATGAGTTTCTCTATTTCTTCTTCAGACAAAGTGTAAATCGGCATCTTAACTAGATAATCATATTCATTCGTTATCTTATCACTTTTAAGAGTATCATACGCAAGTATCTTATTATCAGGCGAACCGATGTAACCTGGAAATTTACCTAGATACAATTGATCTTTAATGTTTTGCTTACTCTTCTTAAACACATTAATCCTATCCTCAATTATGTCTAAGATAAACTTACACTTCGCCGAAATAAGTTCAACTTTCGTTTTCATTTCTGATACTTCATATTCTTTCCTCTTCTCATATAGATTGTATCTCACATAATAGTATTCATCTAGAATCTCCTTCACATGATGATACTTTTGAATGGTTCCCTTATGATTGTAAAGATGAATATTTGACAAAGATGTATTCTTCGTTGTAGTCAAACAGAAGTCTTTCTCAATCGTATCTATTTCTTCTTCACTCCATTGCGCCTTTCCCAAGTAACCGGGTTTCATATGAACGATAAATTTAACCGTTGTATCGGTGCAGTGATTTTCATAATCTAGGATAATTTGTTTCTTATTTTTCTTCTTATTATCTTTTTCATCCTTAGTTGTTGATGATCTTTCAATAACCATCGAATCAAGAAGAAGTTTGTAATCTTCTATCCACTTACCGATAGGCAGTTCATTAATCTCAATTGTATTTTGATTGATTATCTTGTATAAACCTTTTGTGATAAATGATTTCTCATCTTTCTGTACAATTGTTCCCGTAAATCCCTGAAACCATGGAATCATCTCTAGATATTCCTTACCATCCAGTTTCAGTTTAATATTCTGAACGATCTCTAGTGGATTAAATTGGGGGATATTAGTGCTGAACCCCGTCCCTATCCCCGTCATTCCATTAATTAGAACCATCGGTAGAATTGGAACGTAATACTTAGGCTCAACCTTAAGACCATCATCTTCTGTATATTCTAGAAGAGGGAAATCACTCTGAGGATAAATGTAATCTACCAGTTTATTCAGTTCAGTATGAATATACCTAGGACTCGCTGAATCTGAACCACCCATCAGTCGTGTTCCAAATTGACCATTCGGCATCAAGAGATTGATATTATTTGATCCTACGAATGTTTGCGCCATCCCGATAATCGCCCCCTGAAGAGATGCTTCACCGTGATGATATGCCGCATTTTCACTCACATAACCAGCTAACTGAGCAACCCTAATTTCTGATTTAAGATTTCTCTTCAAACACGAAAACAGAATCTTCCTTTGACTCGGTTTCAGTCCATCGCAGATTGAACCAATTGAACGATATGTATCGCTATTAGAGAAATGAATCAGTTCCTTATGAATGAAATCTTCGATATGAATTTTTTGTTCATCGCTCTTTAGAATAATCTTCTCGTCGTAACCATAGAGCCACGTTTTACGTTCATCCGCATTTGTTTTCTTGAACGCCAAATTCATAGACAAATCTGTTTCGTCTGTCCAGAGATAATCATTTAGTTTCATTTCTCTAAAATATTCTTTGGCTTCTGTCGCCGTGCTCGTTCCGAGTCCCTTATAATACTTACTGGACCATTTCTTGTAATTGGATGTCTTTCTAGTCCAATCGTGATAATCAGTCAGATTATAGAAGGACTGAACTTTCTTACCCTTAGTAACCTTTACGATAGGAGTAATCATTGAGGTTAGATAATTGAGTTTGAGTAGTGACGGCCACAGAGTATGAAAGAGATTCAGGACTAGACCCTTAATGTGAGACCCGTCGTGATCCTGATCTGTCATAATCATCACTTGCCCGTATCTTAGTGATGTCGTGTCTTTGTATTCCTTATTTGTTTGGAGACCAAGAATCTTTTTGAGATTTGTGATCTCAGCATTATCTATCATTTGTTTAGTAGATGCGTCTTTCACATTGAGAACCTTACCTCTTAGAGGAAAGACACCATATTTGTCTCTTCCGATCACTGCTAGACCAGATATAGCCATTGTTTTAGCCGAATCTCCTTCTGTTAGAATCAATGTACACTGATCGGATTTCTTTGTTCCCGCCCAGTTAGCATCGTCTAGTTTAGGAACATTAATCTTAGTTTTCTTAGAACCATCCGTTTTCTTTGCTTCTTTGTTTTCTTTAAAATCAGCAAATGAGAGAACCTTATCAATGATTCCACATTTATCCACAAATGATTTGATAAACTTATCTGATATGTCGGGTTTAGAACCAAACTTACCTGGTGCGGTGATAAGTCTTTCCTTAGTCTGACTATCAAATGATGGATTCTCAATCGTTGTATTGAGAAAGATCCTAAGATAATTCTTGATATAATTTTCATTAATCTGCTTTTTATCCTTGTTCTTCTTCTGAATTAAATCGCTAATCTTTTGAACGATAATCTTAGTTATGAAATCTACGTGCTTCCCTCCCTTAGGAGTCGCAATTCCATTTACAAAAGATACTTGTTCAAACTTATCGTTTTTACTGAGTGTTAAACCGAGCTCCCATCGTTCATGAATTTGTTGAAATACTCGTTTATCATCGGTTAGATACAAATCCATATACTTCTCAAATGTTTTCATCTTAATATGTTCACCATTGTAATGAACATTTAGACTTTTGTCTGTAACTCCTGAAATATCATAGACTCGTCTCTTCATTAGAGAAATCATATCTGGTGAAAAGTTGGTGATCCCGAACCTACCGAAATCGGTTGTCCACGTAATCTTTGTATATGGCTTACCCGTATAGGATGTTACCGAAGGACGTTTCTTTTCTTTCATATTGTTGCTGAAACTTTGTTTGTATTTCAGACCTCTTGAAACGTCAACTGTTTCAATCTTGAACTCTAAGGAAAAGATATTCGTAAGCTTTGCTCCATAACCATTCTTACCACCAACAATCTTCTGTTGTTTAGCACCACCCTTAGGATCATAGTTAGTGGATGTTAGAAGATGACCGAAAATGAGTTCAGGGATCATAATTGGTTTACCCTTTTTGTCTTTTTCTGTTGGGTGTTCCACAACATCGATCCCTAGACCATCGTTATAGATACTAATGGAACCCGTCCCCTCGTCAATCGTTACTTTGATTGTAGTAACAGGGAACTTCGATCCCTGCTGTTTGAGACGAACAACCTGATCTCGCGCATTCACCAGAATCTCGTTGTAAATATTATAGAGAGCTGGAATATAATCAATCTTCTTCCAAGCAACGTTTTCTTCATCAATGAATACAGGCAATTGTTCATCAATCATATCAGCCCCCCCCACATATGTATCGGGTGTATCATAGATGTGATCACGGAGTTCTTTCTTCTGATATTTCTCCCCGAGACTTTCTTTCGATGATTCTGATGATTCCGATGACATGAGTATATGTTTAATTACTAATTTTTGTTTAAATCAATATCAAATTTTATTTTATCTTTTTCTTCTCGTTTTATTTCTCTTTTTCTTTCTCTTTTTCTTTATTGAACCTAATTCAGTTGCTAATTTTTCAACATTTTGTTTCACAGTATCAATCGCATAACTGAATTTTTTATCATCACGATTAACCGCGGCACCTCTTTTGACATGATATTCAAGTAATTTATCGTTTTTTATTTTTACTGTTTTCGGACTGTCATCTGGTTTTTGTGCTGGAATCCCTCCTGATGCTGAACCAGACATAATCGCGATTGATGGGTTATCATTATTTATCAATAAAAATCCATAATATCCTATTAATTCACCTATTTTCTTTATTTTGCCCGAAGAACACACATATCCCATTTCTAAATAATTATCATCTTCATATATTTCTCCAAAGAAGATTGAAACAATTTCATCATTTTTTAAACACATTAAAACAAGATATTCATCGTCTTCATAAGAAGATTGTAAGAAATCTAAATCACACGTTGAAGATATCACTTCTCCACATAAAGCATCTACATCAAAATCACGACCATCATATTCTAAAATTTGAACATCGTTTTTTGAGAGCATCATTTCAATACTTTCTAAGAATTCTTTATTACTCATATACTACTTAAATATAAATTAATATGATTTCATTATAAATGAATTATACAGATAGTTCTAGCTCTTATTCCTATTCAAATGATTTAGTAGATGATAATTTATGTGAGAGTGTCACGAATCACTGGTTATACTTTATCTTTACGGGATATCTTTTACCAATGATATCGCCTAGAGTGAGAAATTTTGCAAAAGAATTCGTAAATGGTCTTAAAAATAATGAAATCACTGGTAAAGTGGTGACTTTAACAGAGTTTGGTTTTGAAAAAATACAGAATATTGAAAAGAATCACGAAATGAAAAACTTTGTGAGACGTGTATGTATTGAGAAGAAAATAGAATATGATGAAGAAACAATAGATAAGGTTGCGTGGTTATTCAGTGGAGATAATGATGAAACGCACGAATCGATCACTCAAACGTGGGCTAAATTAAATAAAGTATTGGTAGATTTGAATCTAAGAGAAAAAGGAAAAGAAAGTTTGAGACCTTGATTATTTAGGAGTAATTCTTTCTTCTACTTTTGTTAAATCATTAGTTTTTTCATTAGCGGTATCAACAACTACTCCAACTGATTCATTTAGTTTCTCATTCATATCAGTTTTTATTGAAACATTACCGATTGCCTGACCGATCTCTTTGAATTCATCGGGAGAAAGATTCTGAAACATCGACATCATTTGATCTTTATTAGATGATGGTTGTTGTTGATTTTGTTGATTTTGTTGATTTTGTTGATTTTGTTGATTTTGCTGATTTTGTTGCTGTACATAATTCCCTAAATTACCCAAATGTTCTTGGGGAATCATCGCCGCTAATTCTTTTTGGAGATTAAACTCTTTCTTCTTTTTAACCTCTCCTTTTCCCGAATATTCTTTCTCAACCTGTTTTCTCTTTATGTTTTCAATTGATTTACAAAAGGGACGATATCCTTCTTCATGATCTTCGTAGTCTTCGTATTTACCGGATAATTGAAAGTATTGCCAGCCTTCTGTTTTTAATTGTTCTGTTGTGATCGCATACTCAAAATAGTTCTTGTCTAAGGAAAAGAGTTGTAAGAATCCGTTACTCGCTGTGACCGATAATGATAGCATCCAAGAACACCAATAAGAAATATTATCAAAGTTCTTGGGTAACTTAGCCGGATCCATCTGACCTAGAGAAAGAACCGCAGGTAAAAGAATAGATCCGGTTGTTACAATAAAACGAAAGATATTATAATACTTTTTGGTGTGATTCTTTCTTTGTTCATAGGTTAATACTTCAGCTAAAAATCTGCTCTTTAGGATGCTATTATCTGTTTTAGTTTTTAATTTTAAATTAGTAATAATATCTAACACTTGATCTTTGTAGGAAAGTGTTGAAC
>Ga0209709_10003483_pt1 | contig 13027 bp, 10 predicted proteins | sample ArcticOcean_MG_C_2_FD_187435 | JGI IMG/M metagenome (GOLD analysis project Ga0209709, IMG submission 187435) | Marine microbial communities from western Arctic Ocean - ArcticOcean_MG_CB4_136 (SPAdes) (version 2) | ecosystem: Environmental > Aquatic > Marine > Oceanic | place: Arctic Ocean... | reverse complement strand
AGTAGTGGAGGAAGTACTTGAATAAGCCTATATTTGGCTTAGGAAGAATGATTCAAAACAGCGCAATGATGAACTATGCCCCCGTTATCGGCTACATATGGCAGCAGTTGCAGAGAGGGGGTCATTCCTTTGGTTCATGATGGCTGTGACTCAAATTTGGCTTTCATTGAAATTGATTGAAGAAGTTGATTCAGCGATAACTACTTTATTCGGCGCAAGCGCTGCTGCTTGCTTCCTACTTGCCCTTGTTTTGTTTAGAAAAGAACAGAGGGATATGCTGCTCAATCCATTGGGTAAAATGTCAAAAGAAGTGCACCAATCTGCTATCGACAAGCAAGGGAAGGGTATCTGGGTTGGAGTTATACTATGGGTTTCTGCACTGCTGCTAGGAACTATATTTATCTGAGTTGATAATTTATGCTAGATGATGGTTCTGAAGAACTATTCGAAGGATTCTGGCCCTTTATGAAACGCTTCCTTCTCATATTCTTCCCACTGTGGGTATTCTTAATCTGCTATAGTGTAGGATTGCCTAACATTGCATCTGCAATTATTGCAGGATTATCTGTTTCGGCTGTCGCTATATTTGAAAAGTATAAATTAAAGCAAAAAAATGAATAACCGATTTGCGGGAATAGTGTCATTAAGTAAGGCGAACAGGGCAGGTTAGGGCAGAACATGGGACTATTGGATTGGTTTGCTGAAGCATTGGGTTTCGACGCCCCCTCTGTAATGGAATTAATTTTTATCACCTGTGCAGTCGTAGGTGCTACATTCTTTATTGTGATGATGGCATTGATGCTAATCGGTGACATATTGGGTGGCGCTGTAGATTCGGCATTCGATACCGATTTCAGTATGGATACCGATTTATCATTCGAATTATTCAGTTTGCAAGGAATTGCAGCAGCGATAATGATGTTCGGACTAATGGGTCTGTTCACTCTCTCAGCCACAGGAATGGAATTACTAGCGGTTCTTTCAGGTGGGTTCGCAGCAGGTGGATCATTATACATGGTGCGAGTCATGATGCAAGGTATCACAAATCTCCAAGCTGATGGCACTATGAAATATAGTGATGCTATTGGCCAAAAAGGACAAGTCTATTCGCGTGTAAGGGAAAACAAAACTGGCGAGGTTCAAGTCAGCGTAGATGGCACACTACGAACCCTTGAAGCAAGAGCAAAGGACAAAACATTACTAATTCCAAGCGGAGAACTGATTAGGGTAGTCGATGTAATTGGCTCTACCCTAATAGTCGAGCCACTACATAGTGGTGATGAAATAACAACTGAAGAAGAATGAGGCGATATATATGGAAACAGGTACGGCACTATTCCTATTAATGATGGGAACTTTAATGATTTTTGCATTTGGAGTACTAATGCTTGTAACACGTTACAAGCGTTGTGCATCTGACGAGATTTTAGTAGTCTTTGGACGGGTTAGTGGAGGCAAGGCGTCCAAGTGTATCCACGGTGGTGCAACAATGGTATGGCCGTTGATTCAAGATTACAAGAAATTAAGCCTGATTCCGATGACCATCAATATCCCACTTACCGGTGCTCTTTCACAAGAGAACATCAGAATCAACGTACCTTCTACGTTCACAGTAGGAGTAAGTACAGACCCTACAATCATGAACAATGCTGCAGAACGCCTACTACACCTGACCCCTGCACAGATTGAAGCAATGGCTTCTGAGATTATTTTCGGTCAACTTCGTCTAACTGTTGCTTCGCTAACAATCAGACAGATCAATTCCGACCGTGAACTATTCTTTGAGTCCATCCGTGACAACGTCGGCCACGAACTTAACAAGTTAGGACTTAACCTAATCAACGTTAACATCACTGACATTACCGATGATTCTGACTTCATCGAGAGTATTGGACAGAAGGCTGCAGCAGGTGCTGTAAACGCTGCAAAGAAAGATGTTGCAGCTGCAGACCGTGATGGTGCAATTGGACAAGCAGAAGCGTACAGTACCCGTGATATTCAAGTTGCTGAGAATGTTGCTGCTGCTGAGAAAGGAAAGAAGGCTGCTATTACAGATCAACGTAAAGAAGTCGCTATCCTTGAAGCAGATGCTATTGAAGGAGAAAACACCTCCAAGGGTAGCATTGCAGATTATAACGCAATCTTAGCAGAGAAAGAAGCCGAAGCAATGCAGCGTTCTGAAGTTGCTAGAAGAACTGCAGAAATGGAAGTTCAGAAAGCTCAGTATCTACTCGAACAAGAGAGACTCAAGGCTGAAGAAATTGTACGTGAAGAGATTGCGAAGATTCAGATTGAGATTGCTGCAGAGGCTGAAGCAGAACGCCTACGCCGTGTCGCTGGTGGAGAAGCAGATGCTATCCTAGCAAAATACAAGGCTGAAGCAGAAGGTATCCAAGCGGTACTCGAAGCAAAGGCTACTGGATACGCTAAACTGGTTCAAAGTGCAGGTGGAGACGCAAAATCTGCTGCAACACTATTGATGGTTGAGAAGATAGAGAACATCGTCTCACGCCAGGTAGAAGCGATTTCCAACCTCAAGATTGACAAGATTACAGTCTGGGATTCAGCAGGTGGTGGCAAAGGAGAAGGTTCCACTGCCAACTTCGTTTCAAGTCTAATCCACGCATTGCCTCCTGTGCATGACGTGGCCAAGATGGCAGGTGTTGACCTGCCGGATTACTTGGGAAGTTTGAAAGACGAATGAAACCGGCTTTAGCGGTCCCTAAGGGGACCGTGGTTTCAAGAACCCTCGAATGCGCCAAGTGGTTATGCAGAGCGACCTCAAGATAGCGAGAGCCGCAGAATTGGAAGACATATCAGCCATAGCTTGGAAACTTGGCATAGGTGATAACGAACTCATGCCAATGGGCCGTGGTAAAGCGAAAATCTCCTGGAATGCGCTGAAAGAACGACTATCTAGACCCCAAGGTTCACTTATCTTGGTAACCAGTGTAAATCCCACTCCATTCGGCGAAGGAAAGACCGTGACTACAATTGGGCTTACTCAAGCCCTAAACCGAATAGGAAAGCGCGCAACATGTGTAATTCGCGAACCATCTATGGGTCCAGTATTTGGAATAAAAGGCGGAGCCGCTGGTGGTGGATATTCACAAGTATTGCCAATGGAAGACATCAACCTACATTTCACAGGCGACATTCATGCTGTGACCAGTTCGCACAACCTTCTTTCTTCAATGATCGATAACCACCTGAAACATGGTAATGATGAGAATATCGACTCTACTAGAATTATCTGGCCAAGAGTTGTTGACCTTAACGATAGGGCAGTTCGAAACATTACTGTTGGCTTAGGTGGTCCAGCAAATGGCGTTGTTAGAGAAGATAGAGTCGACATTACCGCCGCTAGTGAAGTTATGGCAATCCTAGTTCTTGCCGCTGATTATGCTGACTTGAGAAGAAGACTTGGTGAAATCGTAATCGGACAAAGAGCCGACGGTTCACCGGTTAAGGCAGAAGATATTGGTGCAGCAGGAGCGATGTGCCTATTGTTACGTGATGCATTCTTGCCCAATATCGTACAGACTATCGAAGGGGACCCTGCGTTTATTCACGGTGGACCATTCGCAAATATCGCTCATGGTAATTCATCAATTATTGCGGATAGACTTGCCCTTGGTGCTGCGGATTTCGTAGTTACAGAAGCTGGATTTGGTTCAGACATGGGTGCAGAGAAATTCATGCATATCAAAGCCGCAAATTCAGGTAAATCACCGGACTGCGTTGTTATGAACGCCACAGTTCGTTCGATGAAATTACATGGTGGGGCATTTGGTACTCGCGCTGCACGTCGCCCATCCAAAGAAGAAATCGAGACTGAAGATGTTGAAGCGGTTAGAATTGGAGCACAGAGTAATCTCGATAGACACATCAAAAATATGTTGATGTTTGGAATGCCAGTTATCGTCTCAGTCAACAGATTCGCAAGTGATACCGATGCTGAACTACAATGTTTAATCGAATGTGCTCGTGCCTCAGGTGCATCGGATGTATGCCTTACCGAAGTCCACGCCAAAGGTGGTGCAGGTGGTGCTGATTTAGCCAAGGCTGTAGTTTCATCTTGCCAAGACCACATTGCTGCAGGGCGTCCATTTACACCTCTTTTCAACAAAGAAACTCCTGTTGAAGAGAAGGCACTGCGGATTGCCACCAGATTATATGGTGCTGATGGAATCAATATTCAAGCTAAGGCAGACCGCCAACTCAAGCAAATCCAATCTTGGGGCTATGGTAACCTTCCAGTTTGTATGGCAAAGACACAGTATTCATTCAGCCATGATGCAAACTTGCTAGGTGCACCGACGGGATTCGAAATTCCGATTCGTGAATTCAGGCTGAACTCTGGTGCTGGTTTCATAGTTGCAGTTCTTGGCGAAATTATGACAATGCCAGGATTACCTAAGCGCCCTGCTGCTGCAGACATGGATATGGATGAGGATGGAAATCTTCTCGGCGTCTTTGGGTGAAGTATAATGCAAGTATTGAAACGCGATTTTGGCCTGTATCGGCTTCGTATTGATTGCGAGGATGACCTATGGACTTTAGCTCGTCTTTGTGTGAAAGGTCGAAGCATAGGAATGCTTGGTGAAAGACGTGATCAAACCACTGCTGGACAAGAAGGTGGACGGGCAAAACCTGCTGAACGGAAGAAGATGTGGATTAAATTAGCAATTAAATCAAATGAGTTTCAAACATTTGCTGACTCTTTACGAGTCCATGGAATTATTGAGGAAGCGCAATTCGACCTAGGAAGCCATCACACCCATCTTGTCGCTGTGCGAGATGATGTTGAACTCACTGCAAATAGTGAGTTTCCATTAGTTGATAAAGACCTAATCAGGCAAGCCTGCACTGATAGTGGGCGAGCCAAAGTTGTAATTTTGGTTGTTGAATCTGATGAAGTAATCCTGTTCGAGGTTAGTGGCAGAGGCATACGAGAAGTATCCACATGGACTATGCGTGGTGGTGGAAAGTATACTGGCGCCAAAGTTAGTGAAGGCGTTTCAAAATCATTCTTCGAAAAAATTGCAAATGAATCAAATGATTCAATTGCCGAAGGTACACCTATTGTGATATGTGGGCCTGGCCATGCTAGAGAGAAACTAGCACCTCAGATTAATGGTGCAAAGAAATTGGTTGCCACAAGTATGGGTGGAAGAGGGGCTGCTAACGAGGTTATCAGTGAAGGTTTGGCAGGAGACGTGCTATCGGAACATGCTGTTGTCAAAGAAACCGCCCTGCTAGAAGAAGCCTGGAAACGAATTTCAATCGATGGGCCTGTCGCATATGGTCGAGAGATGATTGAGAAATCATTGAATGAAGGGGCCATTGAAACTCTACTTATCAGTGCTGATTTATTGCGAGAATCCGATTGGGAATCAATTGTAGCCAATTTAAGCGATATCGGTGCAGTATTAGTTCAATGTTCGACCGACCATGATGCAGGGCAACAATTGCTCGGCATGGGTGGCGCGGTTGCCCTTTTGAGATTCAAGGTGTGAACCATGAATTATAGATGGTTTCACGAAATCAAGGGCGACTTACGCCAAGAAATGAAAGGGCTGCGATGGTTACTAATTCGCAAACAGGACCTTCCTAATGCAACTGCAGCATGGATGTTTGCCGAATTAGATGGAACACTTATTGCAGTAGAACATCGAGGTGAAAAGTTCGAATCGGGTATTCATAATAGAGCGATACATCTGCTACTTGTCGATGGTGATAATGGCATTACTGGCATCACAAAAGTCGTGACTGAAGGCACTCTAGAAGAGCACCTCTGGTAATCAAGCGAATGGAATTGAGATTGACTTGTTAGTCCCTAAGTTCACTATCGTCAACATACATGGCTTCGGTTGGAAGCCCAACATCCTCTGATATGATGTTTGATCTTGCCAAGTTGAAGAACAAACCAAAGTCGTACCTCTAAAATCAGTGCATGCATGCCCATGGACGTGACCTGTAACGAATATATCTGGAACTTCTCTGATGACTAAACCATCCTCTGGTTCAGGTGAAAGTGGGGTTTTACCGCCCCACTGAGGGGCTAGGTGGCGACGGCGAAGCATTTGCCGCATTGCTTCAACTGGGTCTTTGTACGTCACATTTCGTAGGCCTGCAACGAAATCGTCAATCGATTTACCATGGTAAGATAGTAACCTTACACCATCGAGACTGAAATCACAAGGGTTCCCCACAAATGTAGTGCTATTGAAATCCTGCTGGATATCTGGTTCGAGAGTAGGTTGAGGCTCAGCAGGTCTAACCGCATCGTGGTTACCAGGTAGCATGATACATTCTACCCATTCGGGTAGCAACTCGAGTAATTCAGCAAATCTTGTGTATTGGGCATACAAATCTTTGATTGCTAATTCCTTATCTTGTCCCGGGTAAATTCCAACTCCATCAACACAATCTCCAGACAATACCAGATACTTGATTGTACGAGCAAGTGGGTCGGTATTGAACCATTGAACCATCTTATACCATTGAGCTTCAAGAAAAGTTTTGCTGCCAACGTGAATATCGGAAATGAAGGCCACTGAAACGCCTTGCTCTGCAAATTTCTTTTCATGATTATCTTCCATCGGAAAGTGCAAGTCATTGACATAGAACAGGTCACCATTCTGCGAAAATGTACCCGACACTCCAATCACGTCATCGGGCATCAAGCCCGATTCAACAATTTGTGCATGCTCAATTACTCTATCCTCGCCTTTCCGATTCATCAACAGGCAACTGATTTCTCCACTTGCATCTTCCAATGAGAACATCAGATGGCCATTCTTTGTGTGTCTGGGGTCGTTCACTAATCCGATTGCTACGGCAATATTTTCTCTTGCTTGAAACCGGCCTTTCTCCGCTTGTAGCCTTGCGATTTCCATCGGACTTCTTGGAAGATTAGAATTCTTGATTATCAGTTTACGAAGTCTTTCCAAACGGTCATTAAATGCATTGTTAATGTCAGCCATTTTACCTTCAGTAGTACTGTTTCCCGTGATATCGTAGTGTATATCAATGTCGATCATAGCATCGATTGCATCCATCGGGAAATCTTCACGCTTCCAATCTGGAAGATTGTTACGTAGGCTGACCAATTCAGGTTGTGCTTCAAGTATTGGAGCGATGACTCTACCGGAGTTTGCAGAAGGAATCATATCGACCGAAAGTGGCCCTTTAATACCCTTAGAACGTAAGTCAGCAATCAATCCTAAAGGGTCAGGATGAGACTCGAGGCATTCTTTAACTCCGCGAGTAGCAAGCAGCCCTGCACTCATTAAGTGCTGGAGAATCACGCCCCATGAGGTTGCCATATTTGCAAGACATAATCGGACGTACAAGAGGTGTTCGGATACTTTCAATGAAAATTAAATTCACTTGCCATCCCATGCAACGTCTGCGTCATCGCCAACTGAAGTCCCGGGGTCTTTCCAAGATTCTTCCTGCCAAGACGCATCATTCTCCGCTACTCTACGAGACCGCTCTGCTTCGGATTTCGCCATCTCTACTGCTGCACTTGCCACTTCCTTTTCCTTCTCAGCAATTGCATCCTTTTGGCGTACTTTTGCTCTATCCCAACAATCGATTGCTGTTTTTAGAGCAAAGTGGACGAATGAGATTTTATTCTCTTGCCGGGATCCACCCATTTGGACAGATTCGGCATTTGCCCAATGTGCAGAGGCGATTCCAACGTAAACTAAACCAACTGGCTTATTCGAATTAAGGGCGATTGGCCCCGCTATACCAGTTATTGAAATGGCTATATCGGCACCAGATCTATTTCTAGCACCCTCTGCCATTTGTATTGCTACTGCTGCGTTAACTGCTCCTTTGGACTCCAAAATATCCCTTTCAACATTGAGTTCGTTGACCTTTGAATCATATGAGTAGCAGACCCAACTTTGGCCGAACCATCCACTAGCACCTGAGATATCGGTTAAGGTACTTGCAAGAAGGCCACCGGTACAAGATTCGGCAACGGTAATCGTTGCTTTTACCTCTTTTAGACGGCGAACCAGGCGAGCCGCCAGGGCTTGGACTTCCTCATCCATTGTATACCCACGAGAGCCCGTACTTCTTGAAGTTAGAGGGGTGCTATTCAAAAAGAGGGGCCAATTAGGACTGGCTGGGCCCGTGGTCTAGCGGTTATGACACCTCGCTTACACCGAGTTGATCGTGGGTTCAATTCCCACCGGGCCCACTCACAAAAATAGCCACTTAGTACGCCGTTTTTGTAATCTAACTTGGTCAATGAAGACCAAGAAAAGGACGTAAATCATCGAGGTTTTTTGATTCGATGACTGTTACTCCCGCCTCTGCAAACGCAAGTTTTGCACTTTCTCTCTGCGGATTGAATCCTATGAAGGTCGAACCTTCCAATTTCATGGATAAATCCATACTTGAATCACCAACAGAAACCAATCTTTCGGGCGGACAATCTAAGATATCCAATAACTTCTGAATTGAGGTGTATTTCTCCATTGACGGGACTCTGACTATTCCTTCGTCTAGCAACCAGCCATCATCATCGAATTCGAAACCATTAGCAATCCAGTCGTCGGCCTTTACCAACCCTGCAATAGATTGTACGAATATATCCACGCCTGCTGAAACGATGGCAACATGTATTCCCGCAGCTTGTAAATCCGCCACGATTCTCTGTGCCCCTTTCATTAGTTTACAACCAGAATATGCTCTGAACAAGTCGTCTCTGTGTATTTTGGGAGATTTGTTCTTCCACAATGCAATATCTGCTGCCATGAATTGATGATCGGTAATCTCACCACTCATGAACTGTTGAAGAAGTTCTTTGGAATCAGTTCCAAAGTGGTCATGTATAGTCTTCCATGAGGAAATTGAATCTGCAAGAACGCCATCGCAATCGAAGGCTACACAAAGTGGCTTGTCCATTTCCTCTCCTCATCTCATGGGACAGGGCTAACGCACTTGGACTTGTTTGAATATAAAAAAGAGAATTAGGGGTACATAGGGGGGGCCTCAGGACCTAAGTCCTGAGGCCACACTCCTTTGTGGGGCTTCCCCCACCTCGAAAGGTGGGTGTTTTCCTTCTACTACAAGTCGAGTAATCCACTCTCCCTCGAAAGGGAGAGTGAGATTAACTCACTATCTTATCCCTGGGTTTTGTCTCAAAGCGTATTGTCGCCTTGCCAAGTGCGGAGAACCGCTCCTTGACCAGAGTTTGGTACATAGCCAACTGAGACGTATATGTCAGAGATTAGATTACCTTGGTCATCGGTCGCATTGATGTAAATTGTATCACCAGAACCGAAACTAGACTTTAGCGGTGAATCCTGATCAATACTATCCTGGAAGGTCACCATACTATCCGAGTTACCCGGGAAGAACCCGTAAACGGTAGTATCCGCTAGATTGTACACTCCATCAACTGTTGCTCCAGTGGCATCGGTGTAACTTACTGTTACGACCATAGCCTGTGTTGCAAGTTCAAGTTCACTCTGATCTACAACGATTCGGTGGAAGTAAGAGTCTCCACTATCTTCGTATTCCTGAGAGAAAGCGAACCGAGGTACACCCTTTGCAGATGTGTCAGCAAGGCTAGATGCCCAAACATAGAGAACACCTGAGAGAACCACTGTAATTGCTACCATTAGGATAGTAGCGATAACTGGGCTCACTGCTTGCTCATCACCTTCAAGAATTAGGTCCTCAAGGGATTCCTCTTCCTCGTCACGACGACTCTGTAGAACCAGTGCACTGACAAAGAGACCAGCAGCGCTGATCGCAATCATTGACGGTGCGAATGATGGTACATCTGCAGTTCCAATCAAGCGTACGACTATTGGTAGGGATTGTGGGCTAACGGTTGTTAGTTGCCCGAATGTACGTGGCTGTGCACAATCTCTTCCAACTTCATCAGTACTCATGATGTTGTTACACCAATTTTGATCCTCTAGCATTGGTCTACGCTTGCTTTCGAAGGTGAATGCGGACGGATTACCGTCAGCATCCAAACTGGAACTTCCAACTTCACCAGGACAACTCCATGCTGCTCCTTGCTCGCCATTGCTGTTGACACAGCTGTGTGCGAATGGGAAGAAGTACTCGTAGTAACGCTCATCAGGTGATGCTGTCATGTCACAAGTTTCAGTAACACAGGTTAGGACATCAACTTCGACCCAAACTCTAGTGCTTGAAGCAGTGATGTAAACATAGTCTGTAACCTCTAATGTCTCACCGTAAGCCGGTGGGGTCACATACTGAGTTCCAAGATTTACGTAGTCTAATCCTTCAGGATCTGCACTGTTGTACCCATCGCTGTGGAATGTAACTTCCAACATCTGGGCGTAGTTGTATGGCCCTTCATCTCCACCATGACCGATTGTGACAGTTGTTGGCACGAAGGTCTTTGGCATAATGCCGCTAACATCGTTGAAGTCAAATGCCTGAGCAGATTCCGTACTTAGGAAGTAATCAGCCACATTCTCTGCGACGTTGTCAACACGGATGTACAATGTTACACTGTCTTCACCCTGCTGATAGTTAGCAGTGCTCATATCGTAGTTTGGTATGTAGCTCGGTGCAGTTGCAGTGTCATGTAGGTACAAAGTGATTGGACAGAATTCTCCGGATGATGGAACCTTCTGGTGTGTACCACCATTGTTCAGATAGTCTACTTCCCATTCAGGTGCATTTGTTGTAGCATCCTTAATCAGGTCGAAAGATATATCATCACCGGTAATTGTTGCCGAGAAGTAATCCTCATAATCACAATTTTCAGTCTTGACGATACTCCATACTAGATCTGCATCTTGATGGTCATTATCGTGCTTCATCTCGGATAAGTCATAGGTCAAGTTATCGACGTTCTCATCATCCTCTGTTAGAGTTACCTTCCAAGGGAAACTAGGTACGTCTCCAGCGTTGGATACAATGTTAATTCCTTCCTGGCGGTCCCAATCTAGAACTTCAGGTGCATCGTTGACAGGGGTAACTGAGAAGTTAACCTCGAAGTCTTGAGCATCTGTATTCTCTCCAACCCATGCGTAGGCCAGACAGAGTGTAGAAGTCATTCCAGTTGGTGTTCCATCAGGCATGTACTCAGGTATGAATGAAGACAAACCAAGGTATAGGTTGTAACATCCGGTTACGATAATAGGTCCGTAGAGTGGGTGGTCAACTGGGTAGTCAACCAACCAAGTGTAAGAGACACAACTAGCCTTAACGTTTGTAGTACGTCCCAAGTAGGTGTTTGCACAATATCCGCCATCATCATTCAATGTTAGAACAATTGTACATTCGCCACCAAGTTCGTTGAGACCGTTCTCATCAATTGCAAGTTCATTTGCACTGACAGATACAGTGAACGCCGGACATGGGTTGTAGCCACTTGTAGTGGTAAATCCATCAGCAAAGATGTCATCCCATCCTTCTGTGAAGGTAGTGACGTCAACACCGTATGCTTCCAGCCAGAAACTAGTGTGGTTTAGTCCAGAGTATACTTTTCCTCTGGTATCGATTGTACTGTCACAATCTGCCACTCCATCATCAGAGCGTACTGCTGTAACCTTGTTACCGCTAGAGTCCATGTATTCCTGGTACCATACAGTTCCACAGCCATTCTGGGCTAGTAGGTAGGTCAGTAGGTTTACATCGTTCAATGTAGGTAGTGTGTAAGTACCGTTTGGTGTGATACTAGCAGGATCACCGCTCATTGCGATGTCGTCCCAGCCACCAGCTGCAGTCATTACAATACCGATTTCATCGAACATTGCGACAACACTAGAGTACTGCTTCTGTACCCAATATGGTTCAACTGTTACATCGTCACTCTTGATGTGTGCGCCCCATGTGTAGACCTGTGGTTGCTCGTTTGCCATGTCATTACTTGCCATGTCAATCACGTAGGATGTAGAATCATTAGCAACGTTGCCAAGGAATTTGTTAACTCCTCCGATTCCTTCATCGATTACGTTCAAGTTACCTGCTCCATCATCTGCGAAGATTGGCATACAAGGGTTGACTAAGTCATCCTTCATGTCATCGTTACAGATAATTGGTGCGTCGTTAACATTGATCACTGTAAAGGTGATTATTGTACTGTCAGTTAATCCATGACTGTCCTCAACTTCGAAGTGGAACACATAGGTACCGAATTGATCGAAGTCAGGGGTGATGTCCATAGTCTGGCCAGATAGGGAACTAGCAAGGAGCATAGTTGGGCTCTTTGATGGGTCCGGATCATTAGCAACACTCCAAGTCAATGCTGACTCTTCATCCTGCTCATCATCTGCCTTATCTGTCATGGTAAGTGTGTATGTGCCACTGTCTTCGTTAACTGTGATGTCAACTAAGTTTGTAACTACAGGACATGCACGCAAGATATCCATGCTTTCTGCAACATTTGTGCTCATGTCAACCGAAGTGATTGTTTCCCAATCCTCTGCACAGTCTGCATCGACCTTGACTGAAATGTCGTAGGTCTTAGCATCGCTTGGACTGTTGGAACCAACGTAGCTGCGGTAGATTAGCAAGTGGTTGGTTAGATCGTCACCTTCTGCAAGGTCACTGTGACCCATGAGGAGTGTTAACTCTTCAGTGAAGGTTTGTCCAATTTCACCTGCTGCAGTAGTCTGGTCAGGGTGAACAGATAATACTTCACCTGTTGATTCATCCTGTACGACTACAATCATACGAACTGTGCTAGAAGGCTCTCCGATACAATTCCAAGGAATTGCAATCTCAGAGTCTGTGTCTAGAGAGTTACCGATGTAAGACGATAATCCACTACATGATGATGTTACGTCAGACCAGCCTGTGAAGCCATTGACCTTCAGACCGGAGTTTCCGGAAGTACCATCTTCTGCCCAGAAGACATAGTCCGCTGCGAATGGCAGAGCGTGAGATACATACCAACTGTCGCCGTTAGTATCTCCACCTGTACTGGAATCGATGTAGATCTGCAAGTCTGCAGTTCCCATGTCAACACCAGTTAGTGAAAGATACAGATTGTTAGCATCCCATGTAGCAA
>Ga0209709_10003482_pt1 | contig 13029 bp, 16 predicted proteins | sample ArcticOcean_MG_C_2_FD_187435 | JGI IMG/M metagenome (GOLD analysis project Ga0209709, IMG submission 187435) | Marine microbial communities from western Arctic Ocean - ArcticOcean_MG_CB4_136 (SPAdes) (version 2) | ecosystem: Environmental > Aquatic > Marine > Oceanic | place: Arctic Ocean... | reverse complement strand
ATTATATTAAAAACTCATATTTAACAATTTAACCATGAAACAAGAATTTAAAATAATCTCAGATTTTATTGAAAAAAATACAAGAGTTTTAGATGTTGGATGTGGGGATGGAACATTAATGGAATATTTAAAAATTAATAAAGAAATAGATATAAGAGGAATTGAAATTTCTAAAAGCAATTCTCAAAAGTGTGTAAGTAAAGGTTTAACTGTTATTGAAGGAGATGCGGAAAAGGATCTTACACAATTTCCAGATAGTTCTTTTGATTTTGTAATTTTGAGCCAGACACTTCAAGCTTTTCTAAATCCAGAAATAGTTATTCAGGAACTTTTAAGGGTGGGTAAAAAAGCCATTGTCACAGTACCCAATTTTGGATTTTGGAAAGTACGACTTCATTTATTAATCAAAGGCACAATGCCTATTACAAAAAATCTACCTGATGAATGGTACAACACTCCAAATCTACATATGTGTACGATTAAAGATTTTTATAACTTTTGTCATGATAGAGAAATTAAATTAGATAAAGCATTAGCACTTCACAATGAAGAAATCTCTTCTATTAATGAAATAAATCTGAATATTAAAAATCTATCAGCTGAATTAGGAATTTTTTTAATTGAAAAATAAATGAAAATTCAAATAATACCTTGTCTGCAAGATAACTATTCTTATTTGATAATTAATGAAGAAAATAATACTGCTTGCGTAATTGACCCTAGTGAAGCTGATCCTATTATTGAATATTTAGAGAATAATGAAATTAAATTAAAGTTTATATTAAACACACATCACCATTATGATCATGTGGGTGGAAATAAAAAATTAAAAGAAAAATATGGAGCAAGTGTTGCCGGATATAGTGGGGATAAGCAAAGAATTCCTGAAATAGATATATTGCTTAGCGATCAAGAAACTTGGATATATGAAAATTTTGAAGCTAAAATAATCTATATTCCAGGACACACTCTTGGTCATATATGTTTTTATTTTTATAAAGAAGAATCTGTATTTACTGGAGATACTCTTTTTTCATTGGGATGTGGAAGAGTATTTGAAGGTACATATTCTCAGATGTTTGATTCTTTGATGAAATTAAAAAAACTACCTCAGAATACGAAAGTTTACTGTGGTCACGAATATACCAAAAAAAATTCAGCTTTTTGTATAGCCCATGATCCAAGTAATAAAAAACTCAAAGCTAAAATCGACGATATAAATATAAAGTTAAATAGTGGCGTGCCCACAATTCCATCAACTATTAAGGATGAATTAGAGTGCAATATTTTCCTCAGGTCCAGCAATGTAGATGCCTTTTCAAAATTAAGGGATTTAAAGGACAATTTCTAACCTATTCGGACTTGACTATAATAAGCCCCAGACTATATTGCTGTTTATAAAAAACAGATTAAAAAATGTCATACGCAATTATACAAACAGGTGGAAAACAGTACAAAGTAAAAGCTGGTGAAATACTTAAAATCGAAAGATTGGAAGATTCTAAGCTTGAGACTAAAATTGAATTCAAAGAAATTTTAGCTTATGGAGATGATAAAACAATAGAAGTTGGATCACCAACGGTTGCAGGTGCAAAAGTTGAAGCTGACCTTGTTGAAAATGGCAAGAATAGAACAATATTAATTTTCAAGAAAAGACGAAGACAAAATTCAAGAAGAAAAAACGGTCATAGACAGCAATATTCATTAATAAGAATTAACAAAATTTTTTCCAAAGATGGTAAACTTTTATCTGAAGCAGAGAAAATAGTTAAACCAACTAAAAAAATTGAAAAAGTAAAAGTTTTAACAGGTGAAAAAAAAGTAAATAAAAAAGTAGAAGCTAAAATAGCTACTAAAAAAGTAGAAGCTAAAATAGCTACTAAAAAAGTAGAAGCTAAAGTATCAAGTAAATAAATAGATAATTTATGGCAACAAAAAAAGCAGGTGGATCATCGAGAAATGGAAGAGATAGTGCTGGTCGTAGGCTTGGGGTTAAGAAGTATGGTGGTGAAGTAGTAATTCCTGGAAACATAATTGTTAGACAAAGAGGAACAAAAATCTTTCCTGGTGAAAACGTAGGAATGGGTAAAGATCATTCAATATTTTCTGTTGTTGAGGGCAAAGTAGTATTCAAAAAAGGAAGATTAGACAGAACATTCGTTTCAGTAAAACCCAATTAGTAGTACAACTAGAAAACTAACAGTTGTATTATGAAGTTTCTAGATCAAGTAAAAATTTATGTAAAGGCTGGTAATGGTGGGCATGGGTCTCCCAGTTTTCGTAGAGAAAAATTTATTGAGTACGGTGGACCCGATGGCGGAGATGGTGGTAAAGGTGGTACCATATTCTTAAGATCAGAAAGAAACTTAAATACCCTTATCGATTATAGATTTCAACAACATCACAAAGCTGGAAGAGGAGTTAATGGTTCTGGACAAAATCGTACAGGTCATGGAGGGGAAGATTTATTTTTAAAAGTTCCAATAGGTACACAAGTTTTTGAAGAAGATAATAAAACTTTAATTTATGATTTTAAAAAAGAAGGTGAAGAATTTGTTGTAGCCAAAGGTGGTAAGGGTGGACTTGGGAATACTAGATTTAAAAGCTCTACTAATAGAGCTCCAACAAAATTTACAAAAGGTGGGATAGGTGAAGAATATATAATTTGGCTTCAATTAAAAACTATTGCTGATATTGGTATTGTAGGTTTGCCCAATGCAGGTAAGTCTAGCTTATTAGCTTCCATTACAAATGCCACACCGAAGATAGCAAATTATAAATTTACAACTTTAAATCCAAATCTTGGTGTTGCAACTTATGATGATAAAGAAATAACTTTAGCTGATATCCCTGGGCTAGTTGAGGGAGCACATGAAGGTGTAGGTCTTGGAATTCAATTCTTAAAACACATAGAAAGATGTAAAACCTTGATGCATTTAATAGATATTACTGATGAAAATATTGAAAATGCGTATCAACAAGTTAAAAAAGAACTTGGTAGCTACAGTAAAGAGATCCTTGAAAAAAAAGAAATAATTGTATTAAATAAAATAGATTTATTAGAAGAAAAAGAAGTAAATAAAATTGTGAAAAATTTTTCTAAAAATAAAAATTCTGAAGTAATAACTCTTTCAACACTGGATAAAGGATCTATATCAAAAGTTAAAGCAAAATTACTCGCGTATGTATCTTAAAAATTCTAAAATAATTGTAATTAAAATTGGTTCATCCTTACTAATAGATGATAGTAAAAAAATTAGAAAAAAATGGCTTTTAGAATTTTCAAAAGATATACGAGAACTAATTAAAGAAAATAAGAAAATTATTATTGTAAGTTCAGGTGCAATTGCGATGGGCTGTAAAAAATTAAACTTAAGTAAAAAAAATCTCAAAATTGATAAAAGTCAAGCAGTAGCATCAATTGGACAAATTGAACTTATGAATTTATTTTCAGAGATATTTATTAAACAAAAAATCAACATATCTCAAATTTTACTTACACTAGAAGACACCGAGCAAAGAAGAAGGGCCCTAAATGCCAAAAGAACGTTTGATAATTTATTTCAGTTGAATTTTGTACCAATCGTAAATGAAAATGACACTATAGCAACAACAGAAATCAAATATGGTGATAACGATAGATTGGCTTCTAGAGTTGCACAAATATCTGGTGCTGACTCGCTGATACTTCTTTCTGATGTTAATGGCCTTTACACTCAAAATCCTAAAATTTACAAAAATGCAAAGCTAATAAAAGAGATAAAAAATATAGATAAAGATATAGAAAAGATTGCAACCAAAAGTATTGGTGAACATGGGACTGGCGGCATGAAAACCAAAATTGATGCAGCAAAAATCTGTCAATTATCAGGATGCCAAATGGTAATAGCTAACGGTCTTTTAATGAGACCTATCAAAAAAATAATTAAAGATAATAACTGTACGTGGTTTTTACCAAAAATAACAAAATTAGATGCAAGAAAAAAATGGATCATTAGTTCAATTTCACCTAAAGGAGAAATTGTTATTGATGATGGAGCCAAACAAGCGCTTTCTAATGGTAAAAGTTTGTTAGCGACCGGAATTACAAAAGTATCTGGTAAATTTAAAAAAGGTGACCATATAAAAGTTTTAAATAAAAAACATTATGAATGTGCTAGAGGCTTAAGTTCATTCTCATCCGATGAAATAATAAAAATTATGGGACATCATTCTAAAGAAATTGAGAAAATACTAGGATATGTTGCTAAATCTGAGGTTATACATAAAGATGATATGGTAGAGGTATAAAATGAGTCAATATATGAATTTAATAGGTCTAAATGCTAAGAAAGCATCTCTCGAAAAAGTTAATACTACAGTAAAAAATAAAATTTTAAGAAGGTATACCTCATTATTAGATAAAGAGAGAAACTCTATAATTAAAGCAAACTTAAAAGATATAAAATTTTCTCTAAAAACTGGATTAAAAAATAATTTAATTGATAGACTGACTCTTGATCATAAAAAATTAGATAATATAAAAAATTCTATAAATAAAATTACCAAGCTAAAAGACCCTGTTGATAAAACTCTTGAGAGATGGAGTAGACCTAATGGTTTAAAAATTAAAAAAGTATCTATACCTATTGGGGTTATTGGTGTTATATACGAAAGTAGACCCAATGTTACCTCGGATGTTGCTAGCCTATGTTTTAAATCTGGAAATGCTGTAATTTTAAAAGGTGGGTCAGAAGCAATAAATACTAATAAAATTTTAGCTAAATTATTTCGCAAAGCTCTAAAGGAAAATAAAGTTAATGAAAATTTTATTCAATTCGTAGATTCTAAAGATAGAAAAATGGTTGATTTTATGCTTTCAAAAATGAAAGATTATATTGATGTGATAATACCTCGTGGTGGAAAAAATTTAGTAAAAAGAGTTCAGGACTTTTCTACTGTGCCTATTATTGGTCATTTAGAAGGTCTGTGCCACACTTTCGTTGATAAAGATGCAGAACTAAAAATGGCTATAAATGTAATTTATAATGCTAAGCTAAGAAATACTAGCATCTGTGGTGCCACTGAAACAATTTTGCTTCATGAAAAAATTGTTAAAAAATTTTGCAATCCTATTATAAAAAAACTTGAAGAAAACAATTGTAAAATATATGGAGATCATTTTTTAAATAAACATTATCGAGGTAAAATTTCTATCGCAAAAGAGAAGGACTGGTCTACAGAATATTTGGCAGCAACAGTTTCTATAAAGACTGTAAAAAATTGTGAGGAAGCAATCAATCATATTAATAAATATGGAACTATGCATACAGATTCTATAATTACTAAAAATAAAAAGACAGCTAAAAAATTTTTAAAAAATGTCAAAAGTTCAATAGCTATGCATAACACATCAACGCAGTTTGCTGATGGTGGTGAGTTTGGCTTTGGTGGAGAAGTTGGTATTTCAACTAACACTCTTCCTCCAAGAGGGCCTGTAGGGTTAGGCCAACTTATTTCTTACAAATATGAGATAGTTAGTAATGGTCAAACTAGAAAATAAATTGAAACCTGAAAGAATAAAAATTGGTATTTTAGGAGGTACATTTGATCCTGCACATAAAGGGCATTTGGAAATATCAAAACAAGCAAGAAAAAGATTTGGACTAAAGAATATTGTTTGGGCAATTACAAAACAAAACCCATTTAAAGATGAAACCAAATCAAATTTAAAAAATAGAATACAATTTGCAAAAAAAATAATAGACAAAAATGATTATATTAAAATAAAATTTTACGAAGAAAAAATAGGTTCTAATAGAACAATTGATTTAATCAAGCATTTAAAAAAAAAACAAAATGAAATTTATTTCATTATGGGTGCTGATAATCTCATAAATTTTCATAAATGGTATAGGTGGAAATCTATTATAAAAAAATGCAATATCTTAGTATTTGATCGCCAAGGTTATAAAGCTAAGTCGTTTAAGTCGGTAACTTTTAATGAAGCAAACAACAAAAACTTGACTTTTGTTAAGTTTAATAAAGTTAATATTTCATCTTCTCAATTAAGAAAAGTTTGATAAGGTTTATTTAATTAATGAAAAAAAATACGAATTTAAAAAATATTATATTAGATACCTTGGACTCCAACAAAGCTTTAGACATAATCTCTATCGATCTTAAGAATAAAAGTTCCATGGCAGACTATATGATCATAGCAAGTGGAACTTCTTCAAGACATATTCAGGCTTTATCAGAGCAAGTATTAGAAAAATTAAAAGCTAATGGAGTTAGAAATTCTAAGATAGAAGGAAAAGAAAGTTTAGATTGGAAATTAGTTGATGGTATTGATTTGATTATTCATATATTTAATCCTGATAAACGAAAATTTTATGAGCTTGAAAAAATATGGTCTGAACTCATTCCTAAAGAAAAAGTAATGATATAGTCATGATAAAAAGACTAATTCTTTTTTTTGTTATCTCTTTATTTGTTTTTAAAGAAAGTTTTTCTGAAAATTCTGATATATATAAAAAAATTGATTTATTTGGTGAAGTATTAGAAAAAATTAGTAAAAATTATGTTGATGAAGTAGATCAATCCAAAAGCATGGATGCTGCAATTAATGGATTATTACAATCTCTAGATCCCTATTCGGCTTACATGACACCAGAAAGTTTTAAGGGCATGCAAACTGAAACAAGTGGAGAATTCGGTGGGCTTGGTATCGAAGTTGGTATGGAGGCAGGAGTTATAAAAGTAATTTCTCCAATTGATAATACGCCAGCCTCAAAAGCTGGACTAAAAGCAGGTGACTATATTGTAAAGATTAATAGTGTCCAAGTACAGGGTAAGTCATTGATAGAAGCTGTTGATTTAATGAGAGGACCTGTTGGGTCGAGCATCAAAATAACCGTTAGAAGACGTGGTGTCAAAAAAGCATTAATCTTTAATATAACAAGAGAAATTATTGAGGTTCAATCAGTTAAATCTGAACTTATAAACAACAATATTGGTTATATTAGACTCACATCTTTTAATGAAAATAGTAGTGAACAAATTAAAGAGAGAGTTAATAAATTAAATAAAAATAAGGATCTAAAAGGATATATTTTGGATTTAAGGAATAATCCTGGTGGTTTACTTTCTCAAGCTATTAAAATTTCAGACTTCTTTTTAGAAAATGGAGAGATTGTATCAACTAAAAGCCGTAACGTATCAGAGAATAGAAAATGGTTTGCAAAAAAAGGTGATATAACAAGTGGTAAAACATTAATTGTGCTTATTAACTATGGATCAGCTTCGGCATCCGAAATAGTCGCTGGTGCATTAAAAGATCACAAAAGAGCTATTATACTTGGAGAAAACAGCTATGGCAAAGGTTCTGTGCAATCAATAATTCCTTTAAAGAATAAGGGTGCTATCAGGTTAACAATTGCAAAATACTATCTGCCTTCAGGAAAATCTATTTCTGAAGTAGGTGTAACACCTGACATTGAAGTATTAGAGGGGTCAGAAAATTTTGAATTTAATTCTAAAACAGACATCCAGTTAAACTTTGCTTTAAAACTACTCAACGGATAAATGGCAAACAAAGATTTAGATTTACCTCTTAGAAGAGGAGTTGGAATTGTTGTGTTAAACAAAGATAACAGAATCTTTGTAGCACAAAGAATAGATAATCAAAAAAATTTCTGGCAAATGCCTCAAGGCGGTGTTGATGAGGGAGAAGATTACTTGGCTGCTGCCTATAGAGAATTAGAGGAAGAAACTAGCATAAAAAATGTTGACCTATTACAGGAACTTGATGGATTGATCTCTTATGAACTACCTAAAAATTTGCTGGGTATGATCTGGAAAGGCAAATATAGAGGCCAAGAACAAAAATGGTTTGTAATGAGGTTTTTAGGGCAAGATAGTGAAGTTAATATTAAAACTAAAAATCCAGAGTTTTGTGAATGGAAGTGGATTGATATTGAAAATATAACCGACCTAGTTGTAGATTTTAAATTACATGTGTATGAGGATGTTAAAAAAAAAGTAAAAGAGATTATTAATTAAAAGTTTTTAAAACATCAATTTTTTGATCTACTAAATATTTATTTTCATCTGTAATTTCATTATTTTTTGAATATTCTTCTGCTTGCTTAAGCATTTCATTAATTTTATCTTTATCCATATCTTTAATATTAAAAATAGAACTTGTTAGTACTGATAAACTATTATTCTTAAACTCAACAATTCCATCTTCAACGTAGTAGTTTTCTTCTCCAGATTTAGAAAATATTTTAATAACACCCGGTTTTAGAAATGAAATAATAGAAATATGATCTTTTAAAATTCCCATTTCCCCTTCAAAAGCAGGAATAACAACTTCTGTTACATCTTCTTTTGAAAGAAAAGATTTTTCAGGGTTTACGATTTCTATCTTAAACTCTTCACTCATTATGCGGCGGCATCCTTCGCCATTTTTTCTGCTTTTTCTATAGCTTCTTCGATTGTTCCCACCATATAAAATGCGGCTTCAGGTAAATGATCATACTCACCATTACAAATTGCAGCAAAACCCTTAATTGTAGATTCTAAATCTACTAATTTTCCTGGAGAACCCGTAAAGACTTCTGCAACAAAAAAGGGCTGTGATAAAAATCTTTGAATTCTTCTAGCTCTTGCTACTGTCAATTTATCTTCTTCAGAAAGTTCATCCATTCCTAAAATTGCAATAATATCTTGTAGAGATTTGTAGGTTTGAAGAATTTTTTGTACTTCTCTTGCAACTCTATAATGTTCATCTCCAACTATTCTTGGATCTAAAATTCTAGAAGTAGAGTCTAGAGGGTCAACTGCTGGATAAATTCCAATTTCAGCTATTTGTCTAGATAATACTGTTGTTGCATCTAAGTGAGCAAAAGATGTAGCAGGTGCTGGATCTGTTAAGTCATCTGCTGGTACATAAATCGCCTGCACTGATGTAATTGACCCTTTATTAGTTGTTGTAATTCTTTCTTGAAGATTACCCATATCAGTTGCAAGCGTGGGCTGATATCCAACAGCTGAAGGAATTCTTCCTAATAGTGCAGAAACTTCTGAACCTGCTTGAGTAAATCTAAAAATATTATCAACAAAGAAAAGTACATCTTGTCCTTCTTGATCTCTAAAATACTCAGCTACCGTTAAACCTGTTAAGGCAACCCTTGCTCTAGCCCCTGGAGGTTCATTCATTTGTCCATAAACTAAAGCAGCTTTTGATCCTGGTCCTTCAGGTTTAATAACTCCTGAATCTATCATCTCATGATATAAGTCATTTCCTTCTCTAGTTCTTTCTCCAACCCCAGCAAATACAGAAAATCCACCATGTGCTTTTGCTACGTTGTTAATTAATTCCATAATAAGTACTGTCTTACCAACACCAGCACCACCAAATAGACCAATTTTTCCACCTTTGGCATATGGTGCTAATAGATCTACTACTTTAATTCCTGTAACTAGAATTTCTGTTTCTGTTGATTGATCACTAAATTCAGGTGCTGCTCTGTGGATTGGCCACTTTTCTTTAGTTTTAACCTCACCTTTTTCGTCTATAGGCTCACCTATCACATTTATAATTCTTCCTAAAGTTTCAGGACCAACTGGGACCATGATGGGAGAACCTGTAGCAGTCACTTCATCTCCCCTTTTTAATCCCTCTGTAGCGTCCATTGCAATTGTTCTAACACTTGATTCTCCAAGGTGCTGTGCAACTTCTAAAACTAATCTATTGTCACCATTTTTACATTCTAATGCTGATAAAATTTCTGGTAATTCTCCATCAAATTTTACGTCTACTACTGCTCCAATAATTTGTGTAATTTTTCCTTTGCTCATAATTATAAACTTTCCGCTCCCGATATGATTTCAATTAGTTCTTTTGTAATAGCTGCTTGACGACTTCTATTATACTCAATAGTAAGCTTGTCAACCATTTCACCTGCGTTTCGAGTGGCACTATCCATCGCACTCATTCTTGAGCCCTGTTCGCTAGCTGAATTCTCTAACATTGCTTTAAAAATTTGTGTAGATATATTTTTAGGCAATAAATTACTTAAAATTTCATCCTCATCTGGTTCAAATTCATAATTATCTTCAGACGAATTTCCCTCTACTTCAGAAGTTTTTAAAGGTATTATTTGTTGTTCTTGGGGTATTTGAGTAATTACATTTTTAAACTTATTATAAAAAATTGTGCATACATCAAATTCTTTTTTTTCAAAATTTTCAATTATCAACTTACCTACTTTTTCAGCATCCAAATAATTAATAGTTTTTGAATCTTTAAATGATATTTTTTCAACAATATTGTCTTTGAAAGCTCTCTTTAATTGATCATAACCTTTAGATCCTACAGTCATAATTTTTAAAGTTTTTCCCTCTTCAGATATTTTTTTAAAATAAACTTTAGCTTTTTTAATGATGTTTGAATTAAAACCACCACAAAGACCACGATCAGATGTTAAGACTATACACAAATGTATTTTGTCTTCACCCGTTCCTGATAGCAACTTTGGTGCATTTTCTTTATCAGAAATACCACTAGATAAATTAAGAATAATATTATTCATCTTTTCAGAATAGGGTCTTCCTCTTTCAGCATTTTCTTGTGCTCTTCTTAGTTTAGCAGCCGCAACCATTTTCATAGCTTTGGTTATTTTTTGTGTAGACTTTACACTTGCTATTCTTTTTTTTAAATCGTCTAACGTTGCCATATATTATGAATTAAAGTTTTTCTTAAGCTCCATTATTACTCCAACTAAAGATTTTTCCGTATCTTCCTCAAGTTTACCTGAACTTAAAACAGATTCTAAAATTTCTGGTTTTTCAGATTTACATTTTTCAATAATTTTAGATTCAAAATCAGCTATATCTTTAAGCTCTACATCATCTAAGTAACCTTTAACCCCACAAAAAATAGAGATTACTTGTTCAGCAACTGTCATTGGAGAATATTGTTTTTGTTTTAGAAGTTCTGTTAATTTCGATCCTCTATTTAAAAGTTTTTGAGTTGATGCATCTAAATCAGATCCAAATTGAGCGAAGGCAGCCATTTCTCTATATTGGGCAAGTTCAAGTTTCATTGAACCAGAAACTTTTTTCATTGCTTTTGTTTGTGCTGCAGATCCAACTCTAGAAACTGATAAACCTACGTTAATCGCTGGTCTAATCCCTTGGTTAAATAATTCTGTTTCAAGAAATATTTGTCCGTCAGTAATTGAAATCACGTTAGTTGGAATAAATGCCGATACGTCACCACCTTGTGTTTCAATTATAGGAAGAGCAGTTAATGATCCTCCACCATGCTCATCACTAAGCTTCGCAGCTCTTTCAAGTAATCTACTGTGTAAATAAAATACATCTCCCGGGTAAGCTTCTCTTCCTGGAGGTCTTCTTAATAGAAGCGACATTTGTCTATAAGCTACAGCCTGTTTGGATAAATCATCATAAATGATTAATGCGTGCATACCATTGTCTCTATAAAATTCACCCATAGTACAGCCTGTATAAGGTGCCAAGAACTGAAGTGGTGCCGCATCTGAAGCAGTAGCAGCTACAATTGTTGTGTACTCCATTGCACCAGCTTCTTCTAAAGTTTTTTGAATTTGTCTAACTGTAGACCTTTTTTGACCTATAGCGACATAGATACAATACAGTTTTTGCTTCTCATCACCAGATTCGTTTATTGTCTTCTGATTAATAATTGCATCAATAGCAACTGCAGTTTTTCCAGTTTGCCTATCACCAATAATTAATTCACGTTGTCCTCTTCCAACTGGAACTAGACTATCAATTGATTTTAACCCTGTTTGCATTGGTTCATTAACAGATTGTCTTGGAATAATTCCAGGAGCTTTTACTTCAACTCTGCTTCTTTTTGTTGCTTTGTCCAGAGCGCCTTTGCCATCAATTGGATTTCCTAATCCATCAACAACTCTCCCTAATAATTCTTTTCCAATAGGTGTGTCAACAATGCTTCCTGTTCTCTTAACTACATCACCTTCTTTGATTTTTCTATCATCTCCAAAAATTACAACTCCAACATTTTCACTTTCTAAGTTTAAAGCCATTCCTTTTGATCCATCAGAAAACTCAACCATTTCTCCAGCTTGAACATTGTCTAACCCGTATACTCTAGCAATACCATCTCCTACTGATAAAACTTGACCGACTTCAGTTACTTCTGCCTTATCACCGAATTTTTTAATTTGTTCTTTTAATATCTTTGTAACTTCTGATGGGTTTATATCCATTTATGCCTCTATCATCCTATTTTCGATTTGTTGTAATTTATTTTTAATGGAAGTGTCCACCATTGTGCTTCCAACTTGCACAATCAAACCTCCAATTAAACTTGCGTTATGTTTGTAGTTTAATTTTATTTTTGAATTAAAAATTTTAGTTAGCTCTTCTTTTATGCTGTTTATTTCATTTTTAGAAAGATCTTTAGCAGAAGTCAATTTTGTTTTTAATTCGCCTCTTTTAACTGAGCACATTTCAGCAAAGCTTTTTAAAATTTTATCCACATAAAAGAATCTTCTTTTAGATATTAGAAAACTTAAAAATTTTGTTAATAGTTTATTTAATTTATATTGTTCTGAAATTTTGTTTAAAGCATTAAGCTGATCTTCTTTATTGTTTGTTGGGTCTTTAATTAAAGATTTAAAATCTTCACTTAAAGCAATTAAATTAATAATTGAAGCAGAATGAACCTCAACCTCACTTAAACTATTAGCTTCTATAGCTAATTCATAAAGTGCCAGAGAGTATCTTCCAGCTGATGTTTCAGAAAAACCTTTATTTTTGCTCAATTTATTGTTCCTTATAAATATTTGAAGATTTATTAAATTTCCGTTTTAATTAACATATGACCCTATTCTCTTCAAGTCACACATTGTCTAAAAGTGTTATTTTTTGACCGTTAATTGAAGTTTATTGGATCAACATCAACTGTTAGTTTCATTCCAGTAGGAAATTTGAATTTTTCAATGATTTTGGCTAGTGAATTCTGTACTTTTA
>Ga0209709_10003476_pt1 | contig 13048 bp, 18 predicted proteins | sample ArcticOcean_MG_C_2_FD_187435 | JGI IMG/M metagenome (GOLD analysis project Ga0209709, IMG submission 187435) | Marine microbial communities from western Arctic Ocean - ArcticOcean_MG_CB4_136 (SPAdes) (version 2) | ecosystem: Environmental > Aquatic > Marine > Oceanic | place: Arctic Ocean... | reverse complement strand
CAGTTAATAATATATTTATAACAGAAATTGAGGAAGAATTTGATTGTGATACTTATTTTCCAGATATAAGTAAAGATTTTCAACATATTTATAAATCCAAAACTTTTGAAGAAAATAATATAAAATATAGTATGAATATATATTCTCCAAATCGACGGAAAGGTCTTTTTTATAAAAAACATAAAGATTCACAAATTAATAAATGTCTGAGTGCTATAAATAAACTATAATTATTTTATATTAAAGATTTGAAATTTAATATAAATATATGACTGTCCATGTTTATACTGTCGGAACTGATAAAAATATGATGGGAAGCATCATTGAAACAGAAAAATTATATGATGTTAAGGTTAATTACATTATACCCAAAGAGTGGTATGGATTTTATACAAAAATAAATGAAACAAATAAAGTATTACAAAATTTAGATGATGATGATATTTTATTATTTATAGATTGCTATGATATTATGATTAATTCTAATATGGATGAAATTATAAATAAATTTAAAGCAGCTAATTGTAATTTATTAATAAGTGCGGAGCTTGTTTGTTTTCCAGATTATTTACAAGAAAAAATGGATAAAACACGTCCTTTTAATATTAAAAATAAATACCCTAATGCCGGAGGTTATATAGGATATGTAAAAGATGTTAAAAAAATGATGAACTGGAAAGATGAAAATGTAAAAAAACAAATGTGTGAAAAGGGAACAGACCAAGCATATGTTATTGACTACTATTGTGAAAATTGCAATAATGAAAATATTAAATTAGATACCAATTCTGAAATATTTCAAAGTCTTCACGCTGTTTCTTGGCAGGAATTTGAAATAAAAAATGGCAGGGTTCATAATACAGTTCTTAAAACTACTCCTTGTTTTTTACATTTCAACGGAGGTTCTATGATTTGTGACCCCAGAGCAGATATAAGATGGGATTTTTTGGATAAAATATTTAAATCAAAAGTTGAGTCTGGAGAAGTTTTTAAGATTGATGGTGTAAAACAATGTTTTTGGAAAACTGGTAAAGCATTATCGCAAATTTAATTATTTTCTACACCTCCAGTTTTTGTTTTTATTCCCATTTATAATATATTATAAAAATAGATTATAAATCATAAAATGGATTATCACTAATAGTCATACCGCAATATGGTTTGGGTTTTTTTTTATAATTATCTGCTTTATAAATACCCATTTTTACAGCATTTTCTAATAAAAATTTAAAATTTTCCCAGAAATCTTTTTTATGTCCCACTGATTCTGTCATAACATGAGCTAATTCGTGAATGGCTACAAATGTCAAAGTATTTTCATCTATTAATTTTGAACCATTTTTTGTTGTCGTTGTACAAAATGCTAATTTTTCACCTTTATTTTCAGAATATGCTGTATATTCGCTTGTTGGTAATGTTTCGCTTATTTTTTTTGGATTAAATCTTTTTGCCATTCTTTGAACATTCGATCTTGTTGGATATTTTTCATTCATATATTCAACTAATTTTTTTAATTTGCCCGTAACTCGTGCTAATAAATCAGCAACTAATTCTAATTTCGGTGTTTCACGCACACAATATTTATTACCATCCACATCACTAATAATACATTTTAAATGAAACATTTCTGATTCAAAATAAATTTTTATACAAAATAACATTACGAAAAATATAACAAGATAACCAAAAATATTTATATCAAGACTCATTTATAATATATTAGGATTAAAACTAAATCATATTAAATAATATATGAATTAGTTATTGACCAATTTCAAGGGGTCTTCGGGAAATATCTGCGGTAATAGTGCTTTGATTCCAAGGACCAGTGTTGGTCTGTGGATTTGGTGGCTCACTTCTTAATTGAAGATTGGCGTTTCTTAAACTCTGTCCAACAGTGTTAATACCAATATGCCATCCTGCTTTTAAAAGGCTTACGTTTTTTAAATCACCAGATCCCATAGGATTTAATTTACTAAATTCACTGTTTGCGTCCTTCGGTAATAACTCTGATGGATCAACCACTTGTTGTTTAGCACAACTTGGTGGTAATCCATATGTATCAGTTATTGTTCCTGTAGCTGAACCATGGACTGAATTCTGTCCTAAAGGTCTTGAGGGAGTGAAATTACCCCGCGACGATGCATCTACTGCTCCTGCTGCGGCTGTAGCACCGGTATTAAGTTCGAGGGGAAATCTGTTTTTTCCACTTGAATAATAATAAAGTGCTGCTCCTGCTATAACACAAATTATGAGAAATGTAGCTCCTCCTTTTTTTAAAAATGGAAACATTTTAGTTAATTGTTTTGGAAGTTTCATTATATATTAATCTAAACATAAAATTTTTTCAATATACCTTAGTTTTCGCTAAATAATTCTTCGTTGTCCACATATCCAACTTCATCTTCAACTTCTTCATCACTACTATCAATTATATCCAACATATATAATTCCTTAATTTTTTTTGCTTCCAAATATGCCTTTATTGCTTCAATTTTTGCCATTTTTGCCTTATCTCTTGCTGCTTTATAAATATTTAAATATACTTCGTTGGGTTCTTTTAATTTTATTGTATCACTATTATCTATATTTAATTCTATTTCTTCTAAATCATTCGTTTTTTCTAAAGATTTATCATTTTTTTTATTTTCAAATTCTTTTTCTACAACTGAAGCTATTTCATTATTTGTCTTTATTTCTAAATTTGTTGGTGTTGTTTCTACATTTTTTACCGAATTTTCATTTTCAATAGATTCTTCAACTGGTGTTTTCTCTAAAATAGATGGTGTTTCTTCCGGCGGTGTTTCCTTTACAACAGTAGATGATTCATCAACTTGTGTTTCCTCTAAAATAGTTGGTGTTTCTTCCGGCGGTGTTTCCTCAACAACATCTGGGTCTTCTTTCTTTTGTGTTTCCTCTACAATAGCTGGTACTTTTTCAATTAAGTCATTCTCTTCAATCTGTGATTGATTAATAACATTTTTAATCTCTTTTTTTGTGTTATTTATTCGAATCAAACATTTATTAAATAATGGTTTTTCATTTATTACCATTATTTGCCTTAAACTTATTTCTAAATGAAAACTTTGGCTTGAAAATTTTAAACCAACAATTTCAATAATAGATATAATTTTTTTATCAGATGTTACATCATTTAATGATAATTCATTCTCATCAGTATCATAAATTTGAAGAGAAACCTTATTTAATCTTTTACTTTTATGAATAAAAGTACGTAATAATTGTTTCCTTTTATAAGATCTTAAGGAATCATTCCAATGATATTCTATATCATCCATAGAGAGATCTTCATGGAACCAATTAGAATTATTTTCAAATATTAAGTCTCTTATTTTATCTTGGAATTTTTCCATCCAATTTATAAATTCTTCATTATTTTCATCAAATAATAAATCGCAATATAATTGTTTGGCTGTTTTATGAATCCCATTTTTTGTTTTACATTTAGGAGTTTGTATGATTATTGGATTATCATTTATTTCTAAATTAGCACAAAATGTTCCTCCCTGTAAAGCCTTGGGAGTTTTTATAATAATATCCTCAAATGGATAATCTTCTGTTGGATGTAATAAATTTTCCATTTGTTAAAATGTAGAAAAATAACTTTAACTAAGTTACGCAAAGAATAATAAAAATATATATATTCATTAATAATGGATATTAAAGAAACTATTATTAATGAATGTCTAAATGTTTTAAAAAAAAAAGAAGTTAAAGAAGAAATTAAAAATTTAATGCGTCCATTGATTGATATGTTAATACAGGATATATATCCTTATATATTCTTGTCTATCATTTTTGTAATAATTAGTTTTTTATTAATTTTAGGAATTTTTATACTTTTATTACAAAATAGAAAACTTAGCTTTTTAAAAAAAAGTTAAAATTATCTAATTATATTATATAATGAAAGCTAAAAGTAGAAAAAGAACTAAATCACGTAAATCACGTAAATCACGTAAATCACGTAAATCACGTAGCAGAAAAGGAGGTACTATCGTAGGCGTTCTTAAAACTGCTTTACTCCCATTTTTGTTATTCAAATCCCAAAAAAAACAACAGAAACGTGTTGCAGTTAAGAAGAGAAGAAAATCTCGCAAAAATAAAAAAACACACCGCCACAGAAAGTAATTAATATCGTATAAATGTATTAAATATTATCATTTATATGATATATATATATATATGTCCGATGGTTTCCAAAATAATATACAATCCTGGGTTTCTTTAGATAACAAAATTAAAAATTTATCTCAACAAGTTAAAGATTTACGATCTCAGCGTTCCTCGTTATCTAATAACATTTTCACTTATGCGGAATCAAATAATTTAGAAAATGCTATTATACAAATTACTGATGGTAAATTAAAATTTCAAAATGTTAAACAAACATCTCCATTGACCTTTCGTTTAGTAAGAGAAACATTAATGGAATGTTTCGACGATGAAAATGTGGTTGAAAAAATTATAGAAAAAATAAGACAGAGAAGAGACATTAAGTTTTCTTATGATATAAAAAGAACATATTCTTAAACAATTTAAATAATTCAGCAGTGATTACACACAAATGAATAATATTATATCGTGGAATGAAATAAATTCAAATGAACAAAAACAAGAAAAAAAACAAGAAAAAAAACAAGGAAAAAAACATTATGGTAATTCAAAATTTAGTAAACTTCAACAAAAATTAGAAGATATTAAAATTAATGACAAAAAAAGAAAATTTCATAATTGGTTGAATAAAACTAATATAGATGATATTAAATATACTGTTATTATTTCTCATTTATGTAATGATTTAATAACTCTTATTAAAAATAATAACAATACTATATCTGATGAAAAACAACTTAGAAATGAAATAGCTACATTTATATATTCTATAAGTAAATAAAAATGTCCTTACAAGAAAAAGAATTTGATCCTGTTGAATATTTACAATCCTTAAATTTAGAAGATTTTTTACAGTGTAAAAAAACACACCATATTATAGTAGAAAATCACCAAAATAAATATGAAATGTCCTTGAAACCTAAAATAGAATATTTATATAAATCATATAATACTGGTTTTAGAGATATTGATTTATTTGGCAAAGACTGGGATAATGAATATGCTGAAAGTTTTTCATATTTAGTTTATAATTTTATTGATTTAAATACCGATTTAAATATTTTCTATCAAAACCCCCGACTGGCTATTGATTTATTTAAGTTTAAAGAATAATTAAATTATGAAAGATATATATAATGAATAAAAGTGATTTTACTATGTATGAAAAAAAAGGAAAAATTTATAGTATGGGGTTTGAATTTAATAATATGTTAAAAAAAAATTATTTACCTGCCATGGTTGGTGGTGGAACAAATAAAAACAGTCACTGTTCTATTCCTGTTGGTTTAGCATTATTAAATACTAAATCATTAGTTCCGAAACTTAAACAATATTCTGGTGGTGTTGTTGATAACAACTTATATAACAAATTATTACATTTATCTGAACAAAGAAAAACAACTAATTCTAAAACTAAAAAACGAAGAAAAAAATTAAGAAATAAAACCAGAAAACTTTGATAGAAATTTTCATAAATCTACTATTTATATCTTTTTAACCAAGTTAATAAAAGCTAATTTACCTTTATTATATTTTTAAAAATATAATAAAAATATATTAGAAAAAAAAGCACCGTTCTTAATTATATGAATCCAACATTTTCTTCACTTATGAAAAGAAAAATAATTATATTTTAAAATTAATTTGACCATTTCTCATAATTAAATGGTGATAAAAGTATAGAATGTAAATTACTTTTATATTTATCCGTTAAATTATTTATTTTTATTTCATCTGGAGTTAATGGATAAGGTGTTGCATTATTCATCAAGTCTTGTTCATCCCTTGTAATTTTGGGTTTTGGTGCATAACAATTTACCCCAAATTTAACATTTTTATTTTTGATATATCCACCATTTACTCCCGGTCTTCCACAATCATGTTCATGACCTTTTATTTTTTGAAGATTATTCCATGTCATTTTTTGAGTTGGGTATAAAGCCATTTGATTACTGGACCAACCATAATTACACCATTCCGCACCACTTTTATAAGCATTTTCTATTTGCGAATATGATGCTAATTCACCACCATAAGCTTTGCATAATGCTTTCGCGTCTGTATAAGTATACTCATTGCCTGTAATATTAAATACTTCTCCTGATCCTTCTGGTTCTTGTGGTTCTTGTGGTTCTTCTTTTTTATTATCCGAATCTTTTTCTGTTCCTGTTCTTTCAACTAACTTTTCTTCTGGACTTACTGTTACATCTACTTGGGGTGTCCCTCCAAATAAATTAGTTACCGCAGCTGTCACATCTATCTTAAAAAAATACTGTATGCCATTAATTAATACTAAAAATATAATTAATCCCCACATTATTATTTCAATTGCACTTAAACCTCTATGAGGTACTGCTGATTCTGGATAACTTATATTTAATCCTAAATAACTAAATATTATAAAATAAAAAAGTATTATTGCGCTTAATATTATTAATACCATTGGATTTGATTTTCCAAAAGCATTATTCATATTATCATATATATGAGAGAATCCTTGAGTTGGAGATACGTTAATTGTATTCATTTGTATATATATATATTGTATTACTTTTTTTGTTTTCTATAGAAAAAACAATATGCCTTTGGACTTTTTAACTCCCCTAAATCTATTTCTTCGCAAGATGTATCATTAAAATGATACCAATTATTATTGGCATTTTTTACATAAGCTGTATAATGACCACCGGCTGTTCCTCCTGAATGATTACATATCCCAAATAAATCATATTTATATGAATTTTTATCATATCCTGCTATATATTTTGATAAATCTAATTTTTCTAAAGGAAAATCAATAAATCTTTGATCTTTTCTACCATTATTCCCAAATCTTTTTAAAGTAATTACTAATACTTTGGGCAAACTCCAAAATGTTATATTTTTATTTGCTTCTTCTTTTTTATTTGTTTTTTCATTGAATATACGATTATCCCCGTCTAATTTTTCTACTGAAGTATATAATTCTATAGATTTCTCTAAAGTTCCTTCTTCGGTTAATGGCACTGATAAATTAAAAAAAGGTTCTGGTGTTATATTTGAATAGTCACTTTCTAAAGAGTTTATTTTTGACACATGAATACCAAAAAACATATTTAAAATTTCTGAATATTCTTCCTTATACATATTTTTCATCATACTGTAACAAGATTGTGCCAATTTATCTGTATCTGTTAATGCAGAACCTTGAATTGTCATTTCAACTTCTCGACATATTGAATTATGAAAACATTCTGTTACGAATTGTAGAAATTCTGTTAAATCATTTTGAGCAAATCCTGTAAATATCACTCTATCCTTAATTCGTGCTACTTTTTGAATTGCACCAACAAAAGCACCAGGGGATATTGTACAATTTTCACTCCAAATTAATTTTCTTAAATTATCCCATTCACATAAAATTAATGATTCAGGTTTATTATTTAATTTTGTTTTATAAGTTTCTTTATTTAAAAAATTATTTAATTCATATGTATGTGATAAACATGCCAACGCACTGTTCATAAAACATGTATTTCCTAAATTGGCTAATCCAGTAAGACCCTTATCTTCGAAACTAACGAAATTTTTATTTTCTTTGGTTGTCATTTCCTTATGAATACTCAACATATAATGTTTATAAAATATATCATTATTTACATTTAAACACATTTAATAAATAATATATAAATGTCTTCTAATAGAAATGATATTATACTTACAGAATACATAGGACTTTTAAGAGAAATGGTAACTAATCATAATACATTGATATTATCGTATTCCAGATTTTCGGAAACTATTTCCGCACAGTTATCACAATTAATACGAGATAGTTTTAATAATAATATTAATAACAATAATACACAACACATAAGGTCTAATAATTCTAATACTCAAACTACCCGACAAGGCCACCAACAATGGAATTCTTGGGGGCAAAATACTAATACACAAAATAGAAATGAAAGAATACGATGGGATATTAATCCTAATAGGAGAAATACAACAAGAACAAGAGCATATGAAGCTCCAACAAGAAGATATAGATACAGAGACTCTGATTGGATATCTGGTAGTAATAGCAGAAATAGACAAGGATTACGTCGGCAAAATTTAGTTAATCAAATTTTAACTAATAGCTTATACACATCTACTTCCAGACAACCAGCAACAGCTCAAGATATTTCAAATAATAGTTTAATACATAATTGGAGTGATATTCGTAGTACTACAGATCAAACTATTTGTCCAATTACTCAAGAACAATTCCACATGAATGATAATGTTATGAGAATTAATCATTGTGGTCATGTATTTGCTCATGATGCGCTTACTACTTATTTCTCTGAATTTGACCATAGATGTCCTATATGTAGATATAGCATACGTAGTGAATTAATTCCACCCTCTCTTAATAGGACCCGAAGTGCTTCTTATGTTACACAAACCACTAATACTCAAGATATTTCTTCTAATACAAATTCTAATTCACCTCATGTTAATTTAACAAGAAACAATAGTTTTTGGGATGTTTCTTTTAATTTTTTAAATAGTACTGAAATAAATAATACCCTTGGTGATATGAATATGAATAATGCTATTAGTCAACTATCTACCGCAATGGCTTCACAACTATCAACTGCTATGAATAATCCTGATAATTCTGGTAATTTGATATCGGCTGAATATTCTCTTTTTATACCTCAAAATTTTACTGATAATACTACAAATAATTAAATATATTTAAAAATAAATTAAAAACTAATTATTAATTTATTTATAATGACTGACTGGAATAAAATTCTACAAGAAAATACTGGTAAATACACATACGGTAGAGAACACCTTACTATTAATCAATGGGGTGAAGATACCACTCTTCGTATCGGTGCTTTTTGTTCTCTTGGAAGAGATATTACTATTTATCTTGGGGGTAATCATAGAAAAGATTGGGTTACTGCTTTTCCTTTTGGAAATCAACATCCACAAATTTTCAATAACTTCCCCCATAAAACTTGGTTAGCTGATGCTAAAGATGTTGTAATCGGTAATGATGTTTGGATTGCCAATAATGTTAAAATCAAATGTGGAGTAACTATTGGTGATGGTGCTATTATTGCTACTAATACTTATGTTATTAAGGATGTCGAACCTTACTCTATTGTTGGTGGGAATCCTGGACGATTTATTCAATATAGATTTGAGCCAGAACAAATTCAAAAACTATTGAAAATTAGATGGTGGGAATGGGAAGACAGTAAAATCAACGATAATATTCCTTTATTATGCAACGACAATATTAATCTATTTATTGACAAACATTACAAATAATATTAATAATATATATATATATGTGTTTCTCTGAAAATATTTCACTAGTTATTGGTTTAACTGGTATTCTGTCAAGTTTTTATTTTTTTAAGAAAAATATCTATGCGTCACTTGGAATAGGTTATTTTGCTCTTATGGAAATTATACAATTTTTTCAGTATAAAGTTATAGACCAGTGTAATAATGATTATAATAAATTTTTAACAGTTTTAGGATATATTCATATATGTTTTCAACCCTTATTTATTAATTTATGGTTATATGCTTTTACAAAAAAACCCAACTTTATATTTTTATATATGTCATTTTTTGCTGGTCTTTTATTAATGAGTCGAATATTTTTTGTTGAAGACCACGAATTGTGTGATGGCAATAATGAACCTTTATGTGGTAAAAAAACATGTGCGTTTTCAGGAAATAGACATATTGCATGGAATTTAAGATTACGTGCCCCAGGATCTAATTGGACTACACCAAGTATTGGGTTACATTTTTTTATGTGGGTTATTCCTGCTTTATCAATTTTTCAAATTAAACCATTATTAGCCGTATTATTGACAGGACCTTATTTAGGTTATATATTAACAAATAATATACATGAACAACCAGCTATATGGTGTTATACTGCTATAGGGCAAATGTTACTTACTTATTATTTCATAAAATAATTAAAGAAACAATAAAATATATTTTTATGACTATTTTAAAAAATATATTTTTTAAAGCACACTATATTGGAATGCTTATTACACCTTATTTGTGGATACTATTTCCAAACATTATATGGATATATCCTATAATTATACTATCATGGAAAATAAATGACAACAAATGTATTCTATCTCAACTCGAAGAAAAATTATTTGGAGAGATATTTGCATTACCTTTTTGCTTTATTTCATAAAAATTTAATTATTAGTTGTATTCTATATCAGATGATTCTATTCTATCAACCAATAAATATAATTTAATTTGTGCGTATGTTACATCACCCGCAGCGTCCTTAATAGGTCTAAGTTTGTCTGTTCCCACTTTTTTTATCGCATTTTTAATTTTATATTCTCTTTCTTCCGTTAAATCAAAATAGTCCATTACTATTTCTTCGTCTTCGTAATATTCAAATATATGTAAAATATGACTAACAACGGTTTGCTCTTTTACACCCAAAAGTTTAGATATTTCTTTTGATGATTTATTTTGTTTATAAAATTTATATACATTATCCCTATTTTTACCCCTTATCTTATTTGGTTTTTTTTGTGGACTTTTGGGTTTTTTTACATACTCGTCCATAAATTCTATACAAGGTGTTGTCATAATGAAATCGTTTGAAATACCATCAACACTCCACAATTCTGTCATGTTTTTGGGAGATTCTGTCTCAATATTCATTATAACCCTATCATTTATAAAGGATGTTGGTATTAATCCGAATTTATTCGCTATTTTATTTCTCAATTCCATAATTTTGAAAATATTCTTTTCTACAGACTTACTATCAGTAATCCGTGCTTTAAGTGGTGATATATTTTTCAACTGGACACTACCAATACTTATTACAAATCCATATCCTGCTTTTTCCATTCTCAACACATTTTTAGTGACCAAAACTTCAATTAAACCCTTTATCCATTTCTCTGTTTTTTTTGGTCGAATTTTTCGTCGAATTTTAGAAACTGTTTTTTTAACACCAAAATTATGTCTATTTTCCAAGTAAATATTTTTTACAATGTTAACAATAGAATCCGCTTCGAGACTAACGTCAATCATATCTTGTTTTGGTCCAGACAAACAATTATCACACATATTGCATTTTGGTATATCTTTTACATCGTCTTCTGATGCGAAATTACCAGTAGCAAAATAGTAATCTATCATTTGTTGTCTACATATGTTTTTTTCTTTAAGAAAACATCGAAACGTATTCATACCTTGAGTTTTAATTTTGATTTGTTCTTTATCTTGAGATAGAGATATAAGATATGCGGTTGTTCTAAAATCACTATCATCGTAATAAATAGTAGCGTTGCTATCTATTCCATCTCTTCCAGCTCTACCAATCTCCTGATAGTAACTTTCTATATTTGAAGGAACTCCGTAATTTACAACGTGTCTTATATCTGACTTATCGATACCCATTCCAAATGAAATAGTTGCCACAATTACCAAAATTTCCCCATTTATAAATAATTCATGGCTTCTCTCTTTTGCCTCTTTCTGCATCCCACCATGATAATAAGCTGATGAAATACCTTTTTTCATAAAATCATCGTGCAATTTTTCACATAATTTGCGAGTCTGGACATATACAATAGTTGGTTCTGTGATTTTGCATTGTGTAAATTCAGACTTGGGTAAAACTTTTATCATAAGATTTGTCCTCCTAGTTCCCAAAGCATATTCATTTGATTCAGTTATATTTAAATATTTATACATTTCTTCCAAAACCCGCGGTGTCGCTGTTGCTGTAACCGCCAATAAAGGAATTTCTGGGAATCGAGTTTTGAGAATGCCTAACTTTTGATAGCTGGGTCGAAAATCGTGACTCCATTGGGAAACACAATGTGCTTCATCAATCGCGAATAACCCAATACTATCTTTAATACGTACAAACGAGTGTAATCTTGATACAATAAATTCAGGAGTCGTATAAATAATTTTATACCTAATATAATGACCCATTCCAACCGAAGATTCCGAATTTAGACAAATACTTTTTATGTTTTTGGAATTAAGATATTTACATTGATCGTTCATGAGCGAAATCAATGGTGAAACTACTACTGTAATTTTATCAGTAAAAGTTGCCGGAAACTGATAAAGCAACGATTTACCTCCACCAGTTGGTAAGATTGCAAATACATTTTCCTTATTTATAATATCACTAATAATTTCTTTTTGATTATCCCGAAAAGAATTAAACCCGTAGATTTTTTTAAGATGAATCTCCATTTGTTATATTAAATTATATATTTAAACATAAAGTAATATCAATTTTTTATATGGATAAATGGTCTTGCTATATTATTGAAAATAAAAACTATACATATGTAGGTGTTTCAAATAATGTTAAAAAAAGATTGAGAGCACATAACGGTGAAATAAAGGGAGGGGCCAAATATACAACAAGCAAAGGGAGTGGGTGGAAACACGTATGCGTAATACACGGATTTCCCACAAAAATAGAATCAATGCAATTTGAATGGGCTTTGAAACATGTGCCCCCAAGAAACGCGGGTGGTATGAAAAATAGAATTAAAAAATTATTAATATTGTTATACAAGGAAAAATGGACAAGTAAAGCACCCCTTTCTGAAACTATGCCTTTGACTATTGAATGGATAGATAATTCATATAGACCTCACGAGTTTTGTTTGCCTATCTATATTAACGAAATAGGTTGTTGATATCAATTATTTTAATTATAATACTTATATTATTATTATTAAATACTTGAAACTTTGAAAAAAATTTTATTATTAATTAAATAAATATAATTTATCTATTCTTTTACTTTAAAGAATGAATGAATTGGTCTTAATCCCTTCTTTGAATTATCTGATTTTCTAAGAGCATCTTCAAATATTATTTTTTTTAC
>Ga0209709_10003475_pt1 | contig 13051 bp, 12 predicted proteins | sample ArcticOcean_MG_C_2_FD_187435 | JGI IMG/M metagenome (GOLD analysis project Ga0209709, IMG submission 187435) | Marine microbial communities from western Arctic Ocean - ArcticOcean_MG_CB4_136 (SPAdes) (version 2) | ecosystem: Environmental > Aquatic > Marine > Oceanic | place: Arctic Ocean... | reverse complement strand
CATACAGCACGATTGCCAGAGATTATCTGCTCTCAGAGGGCCTATCTCCAGATCTTATAATTAAAACAGGAAGCCCTATGAATGAGGTCCTTAATTTTTACAATCAGGGCATTGCGGATTCTACTGTCTTAACAAGATTAAAATTAGAGGCAGGTAATTATTTTGTGATCAGCGCCCATCGACAAGAAAATATAGACTCTGAGAAAAATTTTGCTGAACTAGTGCGAACGCTAAATATGATGAGCACTAAATATAAGCTTCCCATTATTGTTTCAACTCACCCACGCACTAAGAAAAAAATTAATCAATTAAAAATTAAGCTTCATAAAAATATCAGACTTCTTAAGCCTTTGGGATTTAAAGATTATGTGAATTTACAAATGAACGCTAAAGTCACTCTTTCAGACAGCGGCACAATCAATGAAGAGTCCTCTATTTTAAATTTCCCTGCGTTAAATATTCGCGAGGCTCATGAAAGGCCTGAGGGCATGGAAGAGGGAGCTGTGATGATGGTTGGCTTGGGTTTTGAGAGAATTCATCAAGCAATTAATATTCTAAAATCACAACCATCTGGTGATAATAGGATCCTCAGAAAAGTATCAGACTATGATTCACCCAATGTTTCGGAAAAGGTTCTTAGAATTCTTCATAGCTATACTGACTATGTCCAAAGGGTAGTTTGGAAAAACTATACATAATTTTTTTTGAAAATCTTAATTATCAGTCAGTACTTTTGGCCTGAAAACTTTAGGATCAATGACTTTATCCCTGAGCTTATTAAAAAAGGCCATGACGTTCAAATTTTAACTGGACAGCCTAATTACCCTTCTGGCAAAATTTTTTCTGAGTTCAAAAAAGATCCTAAAGCATTTGCTTTTTACCAAAATGCTAAGATTCATAGAGTTCCAATAATTTCTAGGGGCAGTCATCCCGTAAGGCTATTGTTAAATTACATTAGTTTTATTATTTCAGGATCTTGTTTTGGTCCCTGGAAGCTTAGAAATTTTCAACCTGATTTAATATTTGTGTATGAGCCGTCACCGATTACTGTTGGAATACCAGCTGTATTGTTAGGAAAATTAAAAAATGCTCCAATTGTTTTCTGGGCATTAGATTTGTGGCCTGAAACCTTAGAGGCAGTTGGCGGCATTAAATCTAAAACTGTATTGTGGGGAATCGAGAAAGTCGTACGTTTTATTTACAATAATTGCTCTATCATTTTAGGGCAATCTAAAAGTTTTATAAAAAGTATTCAAACACATTGCAACTATCCCAATAGAGTTCATTATTTTCCTAGTTGGGCTGAGGTGCTTCCTGAGGCATCTTCAGGAATTGCTATAAATTTTGCGCCTGAGATCACGAGAGATGAAAAAATTTTTAATATTGTGTTTGCAGGAAATATTGCAGATGCTCAAGATATGCCATCTATCTTAAGAGCTGCAAACATTTTAAAAGAGGAAAAATTAATTAAATGGATAATTGTCGGAGATGGAAGAAGGTTTGAATGGTTGCGATCAGAGGTAATGCGATTGCGACTAGAGAGCAATATTTTGTTGCTTGGCAGATTTCCATTGGAAAGAATGCCTTCATTTTTCTTACACGCAGGCGCATTGTTGGTCTCTTTGAAGAAGGATCCAGTTTTCAGCATGACAATCCCAGCAAAATTACAAACTTATCTAATGACCGGTAAACCTATTCTCGGGATGTTAGATGGAGAGGGCGCAAGAATTATCGAAGAATCAAATGCAGGTTTCTGTAGCGGAGCATCAGATTCTATCGGTCTTGCATCTGCAGCAAAAAAAATGTCACTATTAACAAGAGATGAGCATACAAGACTGGGTCTAAATGGTATTCAATATTCAAAAAAAGAGTTTGATAGAGATACATTGATGAAAAAGCTAGATCAGTTTTTTATTAGTGCTGTTGATCAGCATAGGAGTAATTCTTAATGCCAGATACTAAAATTACTATTATTGGAGCTGGATTTGTTGGAATGTCATTAGCTGCTCTATTATCTAAAGCTAATAATGTAGTGGTATTGGACGTAGACAAAACTAAAGTAAGAAAAATTAATGCTATGCAATCTACTGTTGATGATTCAGATATTGCAGAGGCCCTGCAATCAAAAGCAATACACTTATCTGCTACAACCAACTCAAAAGAGGCGCTCACGAATTCTAACTATGTTTTCATAGCTACCCCAACTAATTTTAATGAAAAAAATAGCTTATTGGACATGTCTTCTGTTGAACAAGCGATCGAGGAAGCGCTGAACTTCAGCGATAAGCAATCCTTAATTATTATTAAATCAACTGTTCAAATAGGGTTTACTAAAGCGCAATGTTTAAAATATACAACTGAACGAATTATATTTTCCCCAGAGTTTCTTAGGGAAGGGCATGCTCTGCACGATAATTTATACCCATCTCGATTGATAGTTGGAGGAGAGAAAAATGCCTTGACCTCCTCCTTTGCAAGGATAATGAAAGAGGCTGCAATTGACAAAAAATTTACTATATTATTTATGGCTTCCAATGAAGCGGAATCTGTAAAGTTATTTTCAAATACTTTCCTAGCCATGAGAGTAGCATTTTTTAATGAGCTAGATAATTTTGCCATTGAAAAAAATATGAATACAGGCAGTATTATTCAGGGCGTTTCACTTGATGCAAGGATTGGTGATTACTACAATAATCCATCTTTTGGTTATGGTGGATACTGCCTACCCAAAGATACGAAACAGCTACTGTCTAGTTATAATGATATTCCTCAGAGCCTTATCGAGGCGACCATTCAATCTAACTCTAAGAGAAAAGCTTTTTTGTTAGAAAAGATCATAGAGATGAATGTTAAAACTCTGGGAGTGTACAGGCTAGTTATGAAAGTTGGATCAGATAATTATAGAGAATCTGCAGTTTTATTCTTGATTGATGCTCTCCAAGACTCAGATTTTGAGCTCATAATTTATGAGCCAAAAATGGATCAAGATTCATATAAAGGCATACCATTGCTAAAGAACCTTGAAGATTTTATTTCACGTTCTGATATGATTGTTGCCAACAGATTAAGTGATGAGCTAAGCCCAGTTCACCATAAAATATTTTCACGAGATTTATTTACTAGAGATGTATGATACAAATTAGCAAGATTGGCCTTCAAGAACCCTATAAGATTTTTAATCGTTTGTATCTAGCCGCCCAAACTGCTGGTCAAAAAAGTATTGAAGCAGTCTCTATTTCATCTTTTGATCCTACTAAGTGTGAGGTGGAGTCTAGATATGTGAATTTGAAGTATATTATCGGTAATGAATGGATCTTTTTTTCTAACTACCTATCCCCAAAAGCTATGCAATTTGAATCACATGATCAAATTTCAGCCTTGTTTCACTGGGGAGCAATTAATTCACAGATTCGTTTAAAAGCAAAAATTAACAAAACCTCTGTTGAGTTTTCAGATCATCATTTTCAAAGTCGCACCAAGGAAAAAAATGCATTGGCTATCAGCTCCAATCAGTCCCAATCAATTGATTCCTTTGACTCTGTAAAAGAAAATTTTCATACAATACTCGCCTCAATGGATTCTGAATCTAAAAGACCAGAGTATTGGGGTGGATTCTCTTTTACCCCTTATTACTTTGAATTTTGGGAAGGTCATGAAAATAGACTAAATCAACGACATGTTTTCTCCATGGAAGAGGGCTCTTGGAGCGAATCTCTACTCCAGCCTTAGCAGTTTTCTTTTTATGAATAATGCTTTAAAATCACCACCAATGAAAAATAATTTCTGTTCTTCCCTTTTAAAACAAGCTTATCTTGTTTAATTCTTCTTCAAATTTTTAGGATCCCATACTATCGCTGCGAATAAAAAAAATACGACTCCTATTAATAATAAAATCTATGCCAAAGAGGTGATGTTAATTGGTGATGATGGTGAAAAACTCGGAATGATGCCTATTGATGAGGCATTAAGTTCAGCACAAAAAAAATCTTTAGATCTTGTTCAAGTATCTCCCTCTGACGCAAATCCAGTTGTTTGCAAGCTACTTGATTTTGGAAAATTTCAATTTGAAAAGAAGAAAAGCACCGTTGGAACTAAAAAACCAAAGAAACAATCACTCAAGGAAATTAAATTTAGACCTACCACTGATATTGGCGATTATAATATTAAATTAAAAAAGATAAAAAGCTTTATTAATGATGGAGATAAGACTAAAATCAGCGTTCGTTTTAGGGGAAGAGAGATTCTAAATAGTAATTTAGGACTTGAACTTCTAAATAGATTGAGGGATGACCTTCAAGATATAGCTCAAGTTGACCAAGAGCCATCACTTGAAGGAAGACAACTGCTTATGGTTCTCTCTCAGATTAGAAAAAAATAATTAAATTATTATGGGCTACAAATTAAAAACACATTCAAGCGCTAAGAAGCGTTTTAAAGCTACAGGCAGTGGCTTAAAGAGACGCAGTGCAAGTAGAGCGCATATATTGACCAAGCAAACTACTAAGAGAAAACGTCACAATCGCGGAATGATTAAGATGTCAGATGAAACAAAAAAAATAGCACAGAAACTTTTATATAACACTTAAGAATCATGCCTAGAGTTACCAAATCCCTTACAGCGAGAGCAAAACACAAGAAAGTACTAAAGGCTACTAAAGGCCATTATGGTGCTAGAAGCAGACTATTTAGAACTGCTAAGCAATCTAATGTTAAAGCCCTTCAGTACGCTTTTAGAGATAGAAGAAATAAGAAAAGAACATTTCGTTCTTTATGGATTTCTAGAATTTCAGCAGCACTGCTTCCTTTAGATCTTTCTTACAGCAGGTTTATTCATCAGCTCCATGGAGCCAATGTCAAACTTGATAGGAAATCCTTAGCTGGCGTAGCATTCTCAGACCCTGAGACATTTAAGAAAATAGTAGAAAAAGTCAGGGTATAATGTTCTCATGCAAATCCCTCAGGATTTAATTGATACAGCCAAGCTCAAATTAAAATCCGTTCAATCAGAGGCTGAATTTTTTCAACTAAGATCTCAGTATCTTGGTAAAAAATCATATGTTATTTCTGCATTTTCAGATCTTAAATCCATGGATCCAAAGGCAAAAGTTTTAGCTGCAAAAGAATTAAATATTCTTAAAGGTAAGCTAAGTAAGATTTTTGAAGACGCTCTAGAATTTCTTCAAAGAATAGATGATGCCAGCGCCTTAGATGTAACGCTTCCAGCTGATCCATACCTAGTTGGCGCAGAACATCCAATTAGCAAGGTTGCAGAGCGGGTAATGGACTATTTTTCGCCCCTAAATTATCAGGTCTTTGCAGGTAATGAGATTGAGACTGACTTTTATAATTTTGAAGCATTAAATTTTCCTGAAAATCATCCAGCACGTCAAATGCATGATACTTTTTACTTAAATTCTAAGTCTGAGTATTTATTAAGAACACATACCTCTAATTCTCAAATTCACGCCATGCTTAGAGAGCCTCTTCCTTTATATATGCTATCACCTGGTCGAGTCTATAGATGTGATTCTGACGCCACTCATTTACCTATGTTCACTCAAATCGAAGGTCTGGTTGTGGATCAAGACGTAACATTTGGTGACTTAAAGGGAATCATTATTAATTTTCTTGAATACTTTTTTGATGAAACAATGGAAGTAAGATTTAGACCTTCTTACTTTCCTTTTACCGAGCCCTCCGCAGAAGTTGATATAAAATTTGGCAATAATGGTTGGTTGGAAGTTCTGGGTTGCGGCATGGTTCATCCCAATGTTTTAAAAGGATGTAACATTAATACTAAAAAATATCGTGGGTTCGCATTTGGCATGGGCATAGAGAGGCTGGCAATGTTACGTTATGGCGTTAATGATATTCGGGATTTTTATTCTTCTAATTTAGATTTTCTAAATCAGTTTTCATCATGAAAGTTCAGTATTCATACCTCAAAAATTTTCTATCAACTGATCTATCACAAGCAAAACTTGCTGATATATTTACCAAAGTTGGCTTTGAGTGTGAGCTAGATAAATCAATAATTGAATTTGATATAACTCCTAATCGGGGAGATGCCCTGTCTTTAAGAGGTTTGCAGAGAGAGTTTAATGCCCATCAATCAAAAAAACTAAAAGATACACTTTCTTATTCAAAATTGAACTTCAAGAAGGATAAAGCAGTCATTAATAAGATTGATAGCACTGGATGTGGCAATTACAATCTAATGGTCATCAAAGGCATCCATTCTATTAAGAATCTTGATAGCAAGAAAAAAAACTTTCTTTTAGCGGCAGGAGTGCCATTAATTAACCCCTTAGTAGATTTAGGTAATTATGTGATGCTTGAAATTGGATCCCCAATGCATGTTTTTGATTTTGATCTTTTAGATCTGCCTATTAATGTTATGTTCAAATCTATTGAAAAACCTTTTCAAGCTATCGGGGGTGACTATAAAAATTTAGACGTTTCTTCGCTAACAATTCATGATCAAAGTGGTGTTCAGGCAGTTGCTGGAATTATTGGAGGAGAGCAAACCTCAGTTTCAAAAAAAACAACCAACATAGCCGTAGAGGCAGCATTCTTTTATCCAGAGAAAATTGTAAATCAAGCCCGTAAATATGGGTTAGCCACAGATGCATCTCATCGGTTTGAAAGGGGGGTAGACCCCACAATACAAAAAAAAGCATTAGAAAGATTTCTTTTTCTTCTAAGCAGCGTTGCAGAATATGAGTCTGTTAATAGCTATGAAGGAAACTCTAAGCCATTAAAATTATTGCATGTTCCATTGAGCGTAGATAGATTTAATAACTTTTCTGGATTGGGGTTGAGCGCAAAAACAATCTCAGGCCTGCTTGAGAATCTTGGTTTTGATTTAATTATCACAAAAAAGCCAATGCTATCATTTGCAGTTCCCAGCCATAGGTTTGATATAAGTCTTGAAGAAGATTTATATGAAGAAATTTTAAGATGCTATGGATACGACAATATTCCTATAAAGTCACCCAAGATAGGCCCAATTCTGCCAGTTAAGGCGTTCTCTAGAGCTGCTCAACTCAGACTGGGACTTGTTTCAGCTGGTTTTATGGAGCTCATGCATATGCCTTTTGTTTCGGATATTACTTTTGCTCAACTAAATCATGAATCTTGGAAACCAGCTAGATTATTAAATCCTATTAATGAAGATGAGCCATTGATGAGAGGCAGTTTATTTGGCTCATTGTTTAGGGCTGTTAATGCAAATATTAAAAAAGGCTATTCGTCTATCAGAGTATTCGAGGAAGGCAATGTTTTTCGTCAGTCTGCAAAATCATTTATCCAGGAAACTCATCTATCTGGCATTGTTTATCATCATGAGAATATGAAGACTTGGGGCCAAAAAGAATGGGTTTATGATCTCTACTCAATGAAGGCTAATATATTACAGTTAATCCAAACTATTGGGGTTAGTAACATCCAGCTCAAAAAAAATCTCTCTTCTAAAGTATTTAATCTTAATGCCATTGATATTTTTTCAAAAGGTAAAAAAATAGGAGTATTTGGTGAAATCAACCTTTCTGCAACTGGTAAATTATTAAAAAAAACTGCTTATGGCTTTGAGTTTTATCTCTCAAAAATTAAAAATAACTCCACCGCTTCATCGATCAAGTTATCTAGTAAGTTCCCCCTCTCTTCTAGAGATATAAATATTATTGTCAGCAAGTCACATCCCTATCATTCGATAGAGACCATTTTATCTAGTAAAAAAATTAATTACTTAGAGTACTTTCAGCTAATCAATACTTATGAAGGACCTGAAGTGCCCAAGGACGCAGTTAGCTACACCATTCGTCTTGTTTTTCAGAGTAACAAAAAGTCCCTATCTGAAGAAGAAATCAATGGCGCCATTGCAAAAACCCTAGAGTTACTTTTTTTAGCCACAGGCGCAAAAATTAGATCATAGGCCTCTAAGTTATTGCAAATAGTAATCTATTAAAGATATAAAAAAGTGTTAAAATAAATCCACTAACCAGGAACATACGATGAAAATCAACAAACTATTTATATTATCTATATTAACTTCAAGCTCTTTATTATTCGCTCAAGCCCCGGGGCTATCAGAAAATCTTAATGAAGATTTTCTTAAGAGTCTTCCAGATGAAGTTAGAACAGATTTCTTGCGTGAGATGAGCGATAAAAATGAAGTGCAGGATGAAGTTTATAATGCTCCTGAAACATCAATTAACACTCTTGAAACTAATGTTGAAAATCTTAAGTTTCAACTTTATCTGATTGAGCAGAAGATTCGAGAAGAAAGTGGTAGCTCAGATTTAGATCTGAAACGTTTTGGACCAGGGTTTTTTAATACCTATCAATCAACATTTATGCCGATTAATGAGCCTAACTTTGCTTCAGATTATATCGTGGATGCTGGAGATTCCTTAAGACTTCAATTCACTGGCTCAAAAAAAGAAAGTCTGAGTGCAATTATTCAAAAAGATGGCAGTATTAATATTCCTGAGGCGGGAAAAATGACAATAGCTGGCCTCTCACTATTAGAGGCATCTGAATCAATCCAAGCATATATCGATGAAAATTTTATAGGATTGAAATCTCATGTCACATTAACTAATATGAGAAATATATCTGTATTAGTTATAGGTAATGCAACTAAGCCTGGTGTGTATACTTTTAACGGCGGTTCTAATGTTCTATCAGTATTGCATGCAACAGGTGGTATTAATAATCGCGGATCATTTAGGTCTATTCTCATTAAAAGAAATAATAAGGTTATAGACAATATAGATTTGTATGATGTGTTAATTAACGGGAATTTACGATTTAAGCATGGCTTAAGAAGTGGAGATGCTGTTGTGGTTAGCTCAAAGGGGGGAGAAGTCTCAGTTTCCGGTGGAATTGCTAACCCAGGAATTTATGAAATTAAGGGAGATCAGTCGCTGCAAGAGATCTTGTCATATGCGGGTGGCTTAGTTCCAGGCAGTAGCAATTTAGTTCTTGTGGACAGGAAGGTTGGCGTTGATAAAAAAATCTTCGCTATTGCGCGGGAAGATCTAGGATCCTTCGCTTTGCGAAACGGAGATGAGATTAAGGTCGGGAGCTTTTCTCCAATCAGTAATCCTATTCATCAGATCACCATAAGTGGTGAGGTTGTGCATCCAGGAACATATACTATTGCAGATGGTGAGACTTTATCCAGCGCCTTAAAAAGGGCTGGTGGCTATACTGATAATGCATTTGAGTTTGGCGGCATTCTTAAGAGGGAGTCAGCTAAAAAAATAGAAGATAAAATTAACAAAAGAATATACCAAGACTTAATAAAGTTTATTGCCACATCTGGAAATGCAAAAGACATATCAGGTGGCAGCACTTTGCCATTAGTATTGGGTGAGTTTAGGAATGTTAAGCCAGTTGGTCGGGTGACAGCGGAATTCAATCTATCAAAACTTACAAAGAGACCATCTCTAGATACAACTCTTCATCATGGTGACACCATTCATATTCCTCCTTTTGCTCAAGAAATATATGTTTTAGGTGAAGTCCTCACTCCAGGTGCAAGAATGTATGATCCAGAAGAAAATGCAAAAGGGTACATTGAAAAATCAGGTGGATTAGGCTTGTTTGGCGATAAAGAAAGAGTTGTAATTATTTCACCTAATGGCGATTCGCATTTATACTCCGGTGGGATCTTCTCTTTTGGAAAATCTAATATTGATATTATTCCAGGAACTGTGATTTATATTCCCAGGGAGATTGGAAAGCTTGACGGGTTAACCTATGCTTCTGCAATAGCCCCGCTTTTCAGTTCGCTTGCATTGAGTTTAGCTTCACTTAACTCTATTAGCGATTAACTCTTTGGATGCTACTTATCTTAGTTAGGATTTTAAAATATTTTTTTAAAAACCATGCTTTGAGATGCAAGTAATCATTAGATATTAGCAAAATAGTCTATTAAACAAATGAACTACTGTAAATTTTTTGGGTTACTTTTAATCTCATTAAGCTCAAAGTTTCTTGCGGCATCTTCGTTTGACTATATTTATCCAAACCAAGCACCTTCCTTCTCAAATTATGGAACTATTGGATTGTTATCAAGCCCCTCTGCTAGGTTTCTTCCCGAGGGAACTTTAGCATTCTCATGGACTAGTATGCAGCCTTATTTGAGGGGCTCCATAGTAGCTTATCCATTTGAATGGATGGAAGCATCCTATCAATATGCGGATATTAACAATAAACTCTATAGTGAATCCTTTGCATTTAGTGGAAACCAAACATTTAAAGACAAGGGTTTTGATGTAAAACTCAGGTTGCTCAAGGAGAAAGATAAGATTCCAGCAGTAGCCATCGGGTTGAGAGATTTAGCCGGCACAGGCTTATTTTCTTCTGAGTATATCGTAGGCTCAAAAAGATTTAAAAATGTAGATTTTACAGCTGGCCTAGGGTGGGGCACCTTAAGCCGTAATAGCTCTTTTGATAATCCTTTATGGAGTTTAAGCGATGAATTTACAACAAGAGAATCAGTAGAAGGCTCAAGAGGCGGAGAGTTTACTTTTAAATCATTTTTCAGTGGACCGGTAGGAACGTTTGGCGGCATGGAAATATTTCTTCCATACTTAAATGGCGCAAGGATTAAATTAGAATATGATGGCGTAGATTACTCAAAAGAAGGATTCCCGCCTGTAATACAAAAGAGCAGATTTAATGCAGGGGTTGTCTACCCTGTATCAAATAATCTTCATTTCAAGCTAGGATTAGTTCGTGGAAACACAATTAATTTTGGTTTTTCATATTCAGGAAATTTTTCACAAAAAGATGGGTTTACGCCAAAACGCGATCCTTATATTCCAGTAAAAGATGCTGAGATAGTCCGTGAGGTTAATGATACAAATGATCGGTATCTGTATCGCACAGCCCTTCAATATTTAAAGGATAGAAAATTGTATGTTCAAGCAATGAGTATTGATAAAGAGGAAGGCGTAATTGATCTTGCTTACTCTCAAGCAACTCATATAAGTAACACCAGGGCTACTGGAAGGGTTGCAAGAGTTCTTGATGAGATTAGTCCAGATAAATTCACAACATTCAAAATCACAATATTAAATGCAAATATGGGCCTTCACACTATTGAGATTGATCGTGATCTATTTCACAGGAATGACCCTACTCCTATTAAAAATATTACTCTAGAAGAAGAGTCTATAACACCTGTTCATTATGAGTATGAGTCTTATGAGTACAAGCCAATTACATCCCTGCCAACTCACATATACAAAATAATTCCTAACCTGCGCAGTCAGCTAGGAGGCCCTGATGGATTTTATTTTGGAGATCTTAGGATTGCCTTTAAATCAGAGCTAATCATCAGAAAGAACCTCTCACTTCAGACCAGCATGTCTGCCGGAGTAATTGACAACTATGGTGAGTTAAAACTTGCATCTGATAGTATTTTGCCTCATGTAAGAACGGATATAGTTCAATACTTAAAGCAAACTAAACATTTCGCACTAGATCGACTCCAGTTAAATTATTTCAATGCTATTTCAGAAAACGTATATTCCAAGATAAGCGTTGGAATCCTAGAGTCCATGTTCGGCGGTTATGGGGGAGAGGTTTTATATAAACCATTTTTCTCTAATTGGGCTCTAGGAGCAGAGATTTGGCGAGTTAAGCAAAGAGCTTATGATCAGAAGTTAGACTTTTTGGACTATGAAACAACAACAGGGCATCTTAATTTTTACTACAAAGAACCTCATTCAAAAGTTCTGGTTACTCTGAAAGGTGGCAAGTTTTTAGCGCAAGATTCGGGTATTCATGTAGATTTTGCCCGAGTTTTTAAAACCGGGATGAGAATGGGTGTATATTTTGCCAAGACAGACATCAGTCGACTGGAGTTTGGAGAGGGGAGTTTTGAAAAAGGTTGGTACTTCCACATTCCAATTGAATCATTCTTCACTAATTACAGTAGAGGCTATACATCGTTTGGCCTTCGACCTGTAACAAGAGATGGCGCAGCTACACTTATGCATTCTTTTGATCTGTATGGAGTCACTGATCCTGGAAATACACATAGCTTATTAAAAGATTGGGATGATCTCTATGATTAGAAAATTAGCACTTGCTGCATTACCTTTATTTTTATCAAGTTGTGAGGTTTTGTCATCCAAGGATTCTGCAGTCTTAATTAAAGGCTACGTATTGGGATATGAAGAAGATAAAATCTCACAAGCTACCTATGATGAAATTTCAGCCTCATTTGCTAATGTGAAGATAGGAAGAGGGAAATCATCTACAGTTGTTTTAGCATACGTTAAGGGGGATATTTATGAATGGAGATCTGCGGACGATGTTACTATTTATACTGAGAAAGGAATTATTTCAAAGATTACGGGGTTAAAATCGGATGTAACCTTCTCTGCATTTAATATTCTGGATGATAGTCTCCATGGCGTTGAGTTTGAATCGTTCGTTAGCTTCTCAGATCCTATGTTATATAGGTCTATAGCACTTAATACAATTATTAAAACAGAACGTCAGGTGATTCTAAGCTCGCTGACTGGTCCAATAACCACAACTTTATTTACCCATGATTTCAGTGTGCCTAAGATTCGCTGGAGTGGTAGTAATAATTACTACGTGGATGGAGATGGAGTGATCGTAAAGACTGAGCAAGACATTCACCCTTTCTTACCCCGAATGATTATCAAATACTACTTCAAGTTCGATTAGTTACTTTCTAGCGTTTTAAGATTTTTATAACCACTGAGTGAAGTTTTGTCTGGCTTATGATTAAGCTCGGCATAATTATTTTTCATAAGGCCCTTATTCTATTTCCATACAAAGCAATATCTGTTGACTAGCTAGCTATTAAATGAATTTATTAATGAGCTAATCAAATTCTTTTCAGTTTATCGGCAATAACATAGGATGTTTATCCATAGAAGGGAGCATACCTAAAGATGAGATGGCTGAGAGCTCAAATATCAATGTTGCATTGAGGTTTAAGATAATTTAATCAAAAAAAAGGAGCTAAATAGCTCCTTTTTTTATTTTTGATATTACTACT
>Ga0209709_10003474_pt1 | contig 13053 bp, 9 predicted proteins | sample ArcticOcean_MG_C_2_FD_187435 | JGI IMG/M metagenome (GOLD analysis project Ga0209709, IMG submission 187435) | Marine microbial communities from western Arctic Ocean - ArcticOcean_MG_CB4_136 (SPAdes) (version 2) | ecosystem: Environmental > Aquatic > Marine > Oceanic | place: Arctic Ocean... | reverse complement strand
AAGTCCACCTTTGGTCCACCTTGTGACCTGAAAAAGTCCGAAAAAGGTGGACCGAAAAAACAAAAGTCCGGACATGGTCCGGAAAAAGCGGACCGTGTGCGGACCTTTTTCAGAGATCTCCCCCGGCGTAAGAGTAGGAGGCAGGCTGCACAAGTAGATGCTAGTGCATCCTCAACAGAACGCTCTTCTGATCACCGTTTGCTCTCATCTCCACTGTCACGAATTCGTGTCAAAGTCGTGTCAACCTTGTCATGAATTCATGTCAAGATTGTGACAGTCGAGTACAGGCGGAGTTGTGTTGGTGGTTGTATTCTGCAAGGATTGCGACTGTGCTTTGTATGTCTACAGAGCCCTTACCCTTAAGCCGGGGGAGATCTCTGAAAAAGGTCCGCACACGGTCCGCTTTTTCCGGACCATGTCCGGACTTTTGTTTTTTCGGTCCACCTTTTTCGGACTTTTTCAGGTCACAAGGTGGACCAAAGGTGGACTTTGTGGCACACAAAACAGGCGAGATTGTGTATCTCGAATTGAGCGAGATTTGATCTCCCGGGTGTGAATGTTCACACCAGGTTACCCGGGCGCCGGTGTGAATATTCACACCAGGTTACCCGGGCACCGGTGTGAATGTTCACACCCGGGAGATCAAATCTCGCTCAATTCGAGATACACAATCTCGCCTGTTTTGTGTGCCACAAAGTCCACCTTTGGTCCACCTTGTGACCTGAAAAAGTCCGAAAAAGGTGGACCGAAAAAACAAAAGTCCGGACATGGTCCGGAAAAAGCGGACCGTGTGCGGACCTTTTTCAGAGATCTCCGCCGGCGTAAGAGTAGGAGGCAGGCTGCACAAGTAGATGCTAGTGCATCCTCAACAGAACGCTCTTCTGATCACCGTTTGCTCTCATCTCCACTGTCACGAATTCGTGTCAAAGTCGTGTCAACCTTGTCATGAATTCATGTCAAGATTATGCCAGTCGAGTACAGGCGGAGTTGTGTTGGTGTGTGTATTTCGCAGGGGGGTGTGGCTTTGCCTTGTATGTCTACAGAGCCTCTACTCTTAAGCCTGTGGAGATCTCTGAAAAAGGTCCGGACATGGTCCGCTTTTTCCGGACCATGTCCGGACAATGGTTTTTTCGGTCCACCTTTTTCGGACTTTTTCTGCGCAAAAGGCGGACCAAAGGTGGACCGTCCAACGTGGTCGGCCCGTAGCGAAAAGGGTGGCCCGCCTTCCTAATCGGGGTGTAACGGCCAATCAGGGGTGTAACGGCCGAGTTCCGGGTGCCGACCAAAAAGTCCGGACATGGTCCGGAAAAAGCGGACCATGTCCGGACTTTTTGCGGGCGCGGGTTGCGGGCGCCGGCACCGGACCTTTGGCCATATTTCCCGCGGGCATATGTGTACCAGTGCTGAATAAACGGGGCAGGTCGCTCTTCAGACGAGGGAGTCATGGCGAGGCCCAAAAGTCCATCGTGCAGGCGACTGGAGGACGAGCCGAGACCGATCGCCTTTGGAAGCTACGATGACATTGAGCAACTCCTAGCCGGTGCCATTGTGGGAACGAGCAAGTACAGCAAAGCACTGTTGGCGTACAGGGTGTGCTCCAAAGCCATGCTCGCGGCGGTGGACGCTGCGGTGGACATGTGGTGCATTCACTTCCGCGCGCTCCAAAACACGTACGTGGCAAGCGCTTCTGAAAGCAATTCGGACCAGGAGGAAACATACCGATCCATTGTGAGACTGGAGACATCTGCAAAGAATGCGTTCGGCTCCATCGGGGGTTGCATGCGGAGCTTCGTCCACCTGAGCAAGGTGGACAGAGTAACATACTACTCAGCGCTTCTGAACAAGTGTGTCCTCTGCGGTGGGAAAATGGCTTCCTCCTCCACCGTGGAAGATGCGGAGAACCCATGCAGCATGCCGTGCTACACCTTCTCCCACAGTGGCTGCCAACGAAAGCACATGGTCGTCATAGCCCAGGGGACGAGCCCCATACCCAAGGGGGTCGAGCCGCGGGAGCTGCACAAGGAGCTGTACGCTGTGGCGTGCTCGCGGCCGGGAGGCGTCTCCGTCGACAGGCAGAGCGTGCTATCCCTCATGTCCAAGTGGTACAGGAGCTCGGCCGGAAAGGCCAGGTTTGCCGCGCCGCTGATGGTCTGGCTGCGGCCACATCATCGCGTCCGGGTCGAGGACACGTTGTACGGCGCACTCGGCGTGACAGAGGAGCAGGTGAAAAGCGCGGTAGCCAAACAAGAGGACCACGGTAAGACCATGCGAGAGCGGTCAGACGCCAGGAGGATGACAGTAGCCAGGAAGACGCAGGAGCTTTCAGAAGCGTACGAGGCGGAGATACGCGTGTGGCTGGGCAAGGGAAAGACAATGTGGAGGAACCTGGAGGAACTGCAGGGTCTTCACGAGGACGTGCTGAGCAGCACCCATGTCGACAGGCTCATAGACCCAGCGCAGCGAAAGACCGTGGCTCCCGGCTTGCACGCCACGATGAACACTTTGCTCCTGCTTAGCCGGTCCATTGAGATGATGGAAAAGCCACCTTCCGTCGCGCTTGTCGACTGGCTTGTGCGGTCCGCGGGGGTGGTCACTGTCTTTGGGAACATGGGCTACGAGGTTCAGCACGTCGACAGGGATCTTTTCGAAGTTGCGGTCCACAACGAGGCGCTGGTGCATGCCAAGGCCCTGGACTACGTGGAGTCAATCGACCCCGCGTCGGTGTCCTGTGAAGACGTCTCGGCCGCGGGAGGCGGGTTCTTCAGAGACTCCATGTACAACATCACAGTGAAGATCAGCAAGGGACAATTGACTTACACAACTTGCTTTGCCATCACACACACGGATGCATGCAAGATAAAATACACAGTGGCCTCCTTCCTTCCAGAGAAGATGCAACAAGCGCTCCCTCCTCTCCCACCGATGAAGTGCGCGGTTATACAAGTTAAGGACTACTTCGAGGGCATACTGAAAATCTGCATGACCAGGGAATCGGGGATGGCAAGGGGGGTTGTCCTTGGACACATCGTTACCGTGGCGCTCTTCAAGCAAGTGGTGGGCTCGATCTCGTTAGTCTTGTCCGACGGACCCCACTTCTGGAGCGCGGGAAGCGGGTCGCCTTTAGAATCGGACTCTGATGAGTGACAAGCCATAACTACATGTGATCATTTCGACTAGTGTGGGAAGAAGCGAAAGCACCTGCATGCTTCCGTCGTTAGTTAGCTTGTCACTCAACAAAACACAGGCAATAGACTCAACCCTGTTTGAGTTTCTCGCCACTAGAGAGAAAAAGGGAGGAAAGAAGGAAACGTGCAATTACCACTCCGAGGACCGAGAATGCGACGACATCGATAATAACTGCGCGATAGAGGGATACCTCATGGTAAAGAAGATCGACGTCGCTACATCCGCCAAATTCACCAGTGAGATGTTTGGAAACAACATCACAGTCCACACCCCGGAAGGAGAGAGGACCATGAGAGCTCTGCTCAGTCGTGAGTCCACATGCCTCGATCGGTTGCGTGCGCTGAATAAACGACACGGAAAATACCTGAAGGAAGTGTTCGACAAACTGTGTGTTCGCGGGTACATTCAGGATCTCGATAAGAAGGGGAAGCTCGTGTTCAAGAAGGATGGGAATCCCGATATGGTGCCATTCGGCATAAATCTCGAAGCTTTTGGAGAAGACTTGGCAAGGTTTACAGACTGGTACTTTGTAGACGAGTGGGTGGCAGAGGAGGAAGAGGCTGCACCTCGTACCACAAGGCGAAGTTCGGAAGTTTTGGCAGATATTCAAAAGCGCAAAGAGCCGACGCACCACCGTGGAAACCTCTTCGTCCGCTTCTACGACACCCTTGAAGTTAAGAAGCAAGATGACATGCCGCACGAGGGTGTGTACAAGGATCCTTACCTGTTCATCATCATGGTGTGTGCAGCCGGGACAAAGGGCTTTGGAAGCTATCTCATGGACATGGCGTACGAACTCTCTTTCAAATTGGGGTGCAGTACTGTTGCGCTGGCTTCTCTCCCGGAACCTGCAGGTTTCTACTACGGAAAACATGGATTCAGATTCGCGAACAGGGATGGAGAGATCATCGACATAAAGAACACCCCGTGGCACGAAGAGACTGAAAAGGGGGTCAAGTTAAATCCGGACATCAAAATCAAGGACACTCTCGACAACGCTATAAGAAAGCGCAGCCGCGACGATAATGATGACAAAGATAAGCCCACAAAAAAGCGAAGTCGCCAGAAAGGGCTCGAATCGGACGAGGATCGACAGGCATACAAACTTCTCAATCTACTTAGGTACCTTACGAGTTTCGTGTTCTAAAAGCAGACGCTTTACTCTTCAAAGGACGAGGACAGACACGCCTTCAAGATGCAGCAGCGACGCTCCGGACCGGTTTTCATGAGAGCGTCCAATAGGAGGCTGAGCTGCGGGTTTCCACTAGCCATGGTGTATACACCGTAGCGGGTTTTCCTGTCCTGGAAGACTAGTTCGGTCACACAGAGCATGAGAGGCTTGAATGTATGGTCGCTGCGTACAAGCGCGTAGTCCCCGTCGCTGAAAGTGACCATGTGCTTCACGTTCCAATTCCAGGCCTCTGGCATTTTTGTGTATTGGTGTATTGGTGTATGGGTGTTTGTATAGCCCAGCTTCTGGGATACATGGGCGTTCGTCTTGGGCGCCGGCTAGCTGAACTTGGCGTTGAGTTCTTGGTCAAACTGCACAATCCTTTTGATCCATATTGCCACAACTTAGTTGCATTGAATGCCTTATGAGAATCGCACCATACTCAAACAACTCTACAAGTCTACCGACTAAATTATTTTCGCACCCCCCAAACTCACGTTACACTTCCGGTGCTGTGTGCGTTGACACAGTGTAACGCGCGGTTGTCGATGGTTTTTATAGGAGTTGCCACCAATCCATTTTCTTGTCGTCTTTTGTGATCGTTCCCACTTTGAACTGGTACTGCACTTTTTCTTTTACTACTTTTGGTGGACCTCCTTCTGCGATCGGTGGGCTGATCCGCAGATGTTGCCCGCTGGCGAGCAATTTTTTGCTGGTGACGAACGCGGACGCCAAGGTCCGTTTGATTGATGGATAAGGTCCCTTACCGGAGACACGGTCCCATTTTCTTGTCAATCCACCGACTTCTCTAACGAATACACAAACGAGAGAGAATTGTTTGGAGAAATCTTCGTGTGCGTCTCCACCCTTGGACTTGAAATATTTCTCTTTCCACTTTGTTGTGAATTTCGCTATTTGTTCTTCCTCTCTATCATTTTCATCAAAAGTCACTTCACCTTCTTTTGGTCTGTGAGGTTCAAGAGTGTCATTGAACTTTTTGAGTATGTCCCGCATTGACAAACCGTCGTATCTCTGGTCACCGAACCGGCTCTTTATAAATTCTTTCAATATAGATTCCAATTCGTCCTTCGAGGGCTGGTCGAGCATCTTTAAAGAATGCAACTCTGGGAAAGAATGCGGTTCAGGTTCTTCACCTAGCATTAGTTTAAGTTCTCCAATCTTTTTTGTGAACAATTCGTGGTGGAAGTTGACAATCAGTTGTTGTTCTTCCATTTGTTGATCAATATCGTCATGAATTGTCGAAAAAAATCCAAACGACTCATAGAATCCGTAACCACGGACAGCGCGCAAGTACGATGTGATGAACATTTCTCCCCCGGCTGCTGTATCAAAATAAGGCATAGTGTCGAGTTGAACGAATGTGGCCTCATCTTGAAGAGCAATACTAGAAAATTGAAGCGATGAGCCAATATCGGTCAAAAGTTTCAGAATTACTGCTCCCGATCCTTTCTTTGTGTTACTTGTGTCGCCTGACATGTATATATTGCATCTAGCCCGCTGAGATTGATCGAAGGCATAGAAGAGTGTATCGAGGTACAGACTATTATCTTTTTTGATACGTACAGAAACACAATGATCAAAATCTGTGCCAGCGAATTCGCCAAGAAATCCCAACCCAATCCTTGTCATAACGATTGAATTTTCGTTGTTGTAAGTATACTCCACGTTCAAAAGAAGAAGAGCAGCAGCGGCGTCGTAAAACGCTTGAGTACCAGCAAACGTTCTTGTTGCGTGGTAGGACACTTCAAATTTGACATAATTTCGGGAAGACGTCATAAAATCCGAATGATTGATTAATTGTGTGGAATTGTTGTGCGTGTGAGGTTTCTCATAGAAGTACAACGCTTGTTTCCAGTCGACACTCCCAGTGGAGGTCAAATAATCGTGGGTGACGAAGACGCTCTGGTCCGTGTGCGTGTCCCACTTTTGTTTATGTTGCAATGTCACTGTAACACACCAGTTAAACGTTTTACCAATGCGCATTGTGTGTCTTGTCATTGTCTTGTCGGTGAGACGTAGACACGATTCGGCTGTTTGTTGCATCCTTGTTCCTTCTGACGTGCCCCATGCGGCCTGTGCACTAATCAAACACTGTTTTGATATCAGTATCCAGTCCTCATTTGTGAGTTGAGGAAGAGGCGCATCCATACGTGCTTTCATACGTGCTTCCATACGTGCTCTCAACGCATCACTTGCAATACGTGCGTACAACGCATCAGATGCCATACGTCGTTGCTCCCATCGTTGGGCCAGAACGTAAGTCGCGTGTGCACTTTCCGCTAGTTGGTTCAACGAGTTGTCTGTGAAGTTGTAGAATGGGAAGGTTTCTACAGTTTCTCCGCCCGTCTGCATCTCCGGCATAGGTTTCGATAACCCAGATGTCGATACCTCACATGATGTCACAAACGATCCACGATCGTACTCAGTTGTAAAGTCCCCGTTAAGGGGGTTCAGGTCGTTAAATTGTGGCGTGAAAAGTCCACGTGGCTTAGTCACTGTAATCTCATTAAACGGAGTGCTGTTGCAATGGAAGTCCACGCGTATCTCTTGGATTCGCTCGTATCGACCACGATCGGTTTCGTTGTCTGGCTTGTATCCGAGCACTGCTTCGCGTGTTTTCGCGATTCGATCAGAATCAGAACCAGACTCAGATACAGACTGAAAGTATGCGTCTGCAGCCACTTGTGCGATGGAAAGCATGACATCCGGATTGGTTTTAGGCGCGATCTCTTGTGGTATACCGTGATTTATAACCCTTATCATCGCTTGCTCGGTGTAAAGGGCATCGCGGAAAGTGTCGACGACCAACTTCACAAATTGTACCAACAGACGTGTTTCCATTGACTGCAGTTTCACAAGATGATCTCGAATTTTGTCCGCTTTTAAATTCAACACAAACCTCTCCGTGTTTACGGCTACCTCGTTAGGTATTATCAACCGCCAATTGGTGGTTGGCGAATGCGGTACATGTCCCAGAAACCACTGCAGTTGTTTAAACAATGCATCAGGCATCACAATCTCACCGTTCACGACGACCTCTGCATCACGGCCTCGTTTACCGAGGAGTGTTTCAGAATTTGCACCGAAAAGACTCAATTTTGAAAGGTCTGGTAGACGTGACATTGCGCCCTTCGTAGTAACATCCTCCAAAGCGATTACTTATCAATTTGCCTGGTGGAATGGGTACCCCGTGTACTAGCGTCTGGGGAAACCTTTCTGAGTAACAAGTTTGTGAACCAAAGCTCTTTTATCCCCAAACCCTTGACACACACACTGGAGAGAGAGTACCGTTCTACTGGACACGGCTTCGTCTTGTTGCTCTTGCGGGGTGAACACTGGTGTCGCTGGCGTTGGACGCCTACTTCGAGAGGAAGCTGCGCGCACACAAGGCGGGCGGTAAGAAGCAATGTCACACACGCTTTCAGGGCACGGTTCAAACTGTGGCAAGCGCACTTGTACTCGATGTCAAGGCTGATGTGCACGTCGCGCGGCTTGTGGTCAATCTCGTTCTCGATGGCGGCCTCGCGCTGCTCGAAGCCAACGCGGATCTGTTTGATCTCGTCGTTGTTGCTCGCGCGTGCCGTCTCCGACTCCAGCTGTGCCTTCAACGGCCGCTTCGCCTCGGTCATCAACTCCTGCGAAAACAAAGAACGCAGCCACTTGCGCAAACACAGCCACTTGCGTGCATGTGATCTAGGGGCATTGGGTTCGTGGCAGCAGCTCACCGCGCGCGCAGACTCCCACGACGCGAACTCCGACGGCGAGATGGAAACCTGTGCCCGGCTGAGGTCGCGGACCTTGATCTGCGACAGACGGCGCCCGGAGACTTTTAGCCCGAAAGTCAATGGGCAAACGCCGGGTACGCGAGTTCGGCGCAACGGTGGCTCACCTGGCTCTCCACCTGGCTCTTGACCAAGGCTGTTCACCAAGCAACAATTGAACGCAGGTAAGTTGGCTGTTCGACAATGGGCAGACTTTCGGGGTGGGAGAGTGTGTGTTAGAGTTTGCGACATACGCAGGATGGACTCGTAGAGGCCTGTGGCACACACGCAAACCACACATGTCAGTGCACCCGTATTGATTCTGTGATGGTGGAGCGCGGAGTTATTCGAGGAGGAGCGACGCACTCTGACTAATCTTGACCAACCCTTCGGGCATCTGCGAGGCAAACAAATGAAACAAGTCATAGCTACGACAGTGAGGATTGGGCAAGCGGACAAGTGCCATGCATTCGTAAATAACTGGGTCTTGTACGCGACAATCCTCAAGGGTCCGGTAAGATGCTCACCATCGAAATCTCGCCCACTGCGCACACATAGCACAAACGCGTCAGGAACATGTGTGGGTAGTGGGGTCCATGGTTGTGGATGGGTTAGGGCTGCAGTGCGTACTTTGCAGCTTGTCGGCGTTCTCGCTGATAGCAGACTGCAAACAACAAGGAGTTACAAGATCAGTGCAGGAGTAGTGTGCTTGTTGCATGGGCATGGAGTTAGGGGCGTGGACTCACGACGATGGGATGGTCTGCTGCGACCAGGACGAACCGCCGCTGGGAAACTTCGTGGATGCCCTCTGCACAGCAAACAAAATACTTTCAGAGTTTGATGCAAGGGCGGAAAGGTATTCGAATCAGAGGCTTACTCTCGCTGAGGTTCTCCGACGTGTACCCGGGAAACTGTCACACAGCAGAGAGCGAGAGGGTGTGATATACAAGACCACGGCTCCCAACGGAAAGGGATACATTGGAGACCTCTCAATCTGAAATCCAGATTTGGCAGACACAAGGCAGACACAAGGCAGACACAAGGCAGACACAAGGCAAACAGCAGCAAATGCAAGCTGGTGGTGTCGAAAAGCTAAGGGAGAAGCGCGGGGAATGGACCAGGAAAAGGAAGGAACGCACCTTCTTCGCAAATTCATAGGCAAGGCTGACGTTGTCGGCCTGGAGATTCTTGGTGTTGGCGGTGTTGGAGTTGGGCAGGACTGCGATGGGCGGGAGGGTGAGTTGGTAGGTCTGTCTGGGGAAGGCGTGGCTAACACGGGTTTGAGACAAATGCGACTCACTGATCATCGAGTACGACTCTCCGGTGGACGAGAAGGTGTGGTCGTCGACGCCAGTGATGCGCGCGCCCAGCGCTACGCACAACACACGCGTAAGTATATAGTTCAAAAGTGGTATGGATCAATGCGTAGCATGTGAGGATGCCCCCGGGGGGGCAGATACAGTCCAATGCAGCGCGTCCAAAGGAAACTGGAGGTGACATAGAAGCTCGTGCTCGGAATGCTTTTGGCCATCACAGTTGAGCTCTCCCCGGGGTGTGTGCAACAACATGTGGTTAGGCGCAACTTACAGAGAGGGAACGAAGACGCGACGTGGCTGACCGACATGTTGTGCAGGACCACAGACTGCGAGCAGGGGACACGAGTCGGCTGGTGTGCACAATCATGTGTTTGGGTAATGAGTTCGATTGAAGAAATGCGCATACCTTGAGGTCGCCCTGTGAGTCTGTGGTGCCACTAAGCGACGTGAACTTCTTTTGCTGGACTGTAAGAACAAGGCAAACACAGGGTCGGTTCATGGTTGTGTTGAAAGTGTGCTGGGTGTCCGTGCTGATGCGGGTTGCTTACAGACTGACTTCAGCGCGTCCGACGACGGCTGCCAGACGCCCTTATGCTTCTGGAGGCAGAGCTGGTTCAGCGAGGCGCGGATGGAAACGACGAGGCTGCGCTTGAGCGGGTTGTCCGAGGACGCGACGTTGTAGGAGTTGCCCTCCGCAAGCGACGCGTCGGCAACGGAAGCCTCGAGCGAGGCGCTGCTCGCCTCCGGCTTGTTGCGGTCCGAGCGAACAGACATGGCTTCTTCTCACTGGGCCTTCTGACTGGACGTAGCACGTGCTCACTTATGGTTTTGTTGGGTTTGGTATTGAGACGTTGCTACCCGAGATATGGCGCCCAAACACGTGCCATGGGAAGTGTCACACCCTTACAGAGACAAGAAAACCTCGAGCGTTTGGTTCTAGAACACGAGGAGTGGCAGAAGAGAACCAGCGAGGCAGAGCTCGCGCGTGAGGCGCGGCTGGAGAAGCGGGCTGACTCGCGCATGTTCAAAGTCGTGTCACTGGTCATGGTTGTGCTTTCTTTTCGCACCCGGGCACCGAGGGGTCGGGGTGCACTGGGGCGCCGACCCAGCACCTACGCCCATGAGACACGCCAGCAACCCGAACTTGATTAAGGTAACGACCAGGGGGGGGGGCACTTGTCGCTAGTGTGTTTCGACACCCTATCGGTTAGCGTTTCCGACGGAGCTGGTGGACTCCAGAAACAGGAAGAAGATGGCAACCCCCAACAGCGACACAACCCTAACCGATCGGAGAGGCTGCCTTGATCGCACATTTGACGCCAGAAGCTGTACACATATAGAGATGGATATGCGCTGTGCCATTCGGACAAGCAGCGTGATGAACTCGAGTATACCAGATTGCTCCTTCGCCTCCAGGGTGGTCTCGTCCGAGTTGGTGAAGAGGCGCATCTTGGCCAGCTCTGCCCTCACCGCGCGGAATGACGACGGGATGGCGGTGAGGACGATGGAGATGGCCAGCACGATGCCAATGAGCTCCTCCTCGGAGAGGTGTGACTCTTTGGCGGAGTCGAGCAGTTCCGACGCGATGCCAAAGCTAACGGAGAATGCTAGGTCAGAGCCGAGGGTACCGAGAGCTCCCGCGGTCGCGCTCATGCCTCCACCTATGGAGAGAAAGCCGCCTTTGAGAAGTGCTAGCTCTGTGGAGGTAAAGGCGGTGACCTCCGAGGTTCAGCCGCTTGGTCCAGTTCTAGCGTGGCAGAGTGGAGTCTTCCTTCTGATACGTCACATGCTGACGAGTCCTATCTTGACCACGAACACTCCTGGCCAAGGAGGAAAGGCCCCTCGTCAACGATCGGGCAGGTCGCGTGTTCACCAGTTCCACAGCAGCGTGGTGGGATGTACTCTCGGAAATGTGGTTCACTTTGCCAGGGGCTCAAAGTACCGGGTGTCGGAAGTGATGCGCGTGCTGCGGAAGAGCCTGGAACCGGCGAGCATGGACCTGATGAGCTGCAGCGGAGCCGACGCCGAGCTGCTGCAGACTGGGTTTGCAAGCTTCCATGCCGTCTACTATCAAGTTCGCATGCTGGTGGAAACCAAGTCAAGCCCCAGGATAGAAGAGCGATACGGCAGGAAGAGCGTAGTACTGGGAGCGAGTGTGACGTTGTTCTTCATACTCAGCGTTTGCTTGTCCGACTCTACCGAGTCCGATAAGGTGCGGGAGATGGCGGAGCTTATGTCGCAGAAAATGGTGACTCTTCTGGGCATGTGGCCCAATGGACACAGCATCTCCTGCAAGGAGTCGCTCGAGGCGGAGAGGCGGGCCGTGGAGAGGGGGCTGCAGGGGCTTCTGGTAGCCAAGGGAGAGGCGACCAGGATGGGGTTGAACCATTACAACGCGGTGCATTTGGAGCTGGCGTTCATGCGGAAGGCCATGTATCCCTGCAACAAGACGATCAGCAAGGCGTCGCAGTCGGAGCTGATGGGGTGGATACACAGCTCTGGGTTCATGACGGAGGCAACGATCCCCGCGGCGGACACGCCATGGTACTCCACCGTCATCAACGTGCCCCTGTCGGCCCTGCCCGAGCTCTCTGGGCGAGCTGGACGAGACTCAGATGCCGACTCCATGTGCGACAGCGCCAGTTCCGGGGCGTCGCTCAGCTCCGCTTCCAGCTGTGACGCGGCCGACGTTTCAGGCGCACTCAACAACCTCACTACTGTGTTTGCAAACATTTCGTAGCATGTCCAGTATCGCTAATTTCAATGTTATCTCTTTAGTAGAGCCGAATTCGGCTCTTCGATTTTTGTTGGTAGCACTCGCTAACTCCGACGCGTTTTTCCAATCGCGTTTATTTTATATAACCGGCACCGACTAGTTACTTGCAGTTGAAGTCCGTCTCAAACTCCTTGCGGCTGACCTTGTGCACGCGCGAGTATGTGCCGTTGTCGTTACACGGGTCCTCGATTTGCGCCGACGCATCCTGCGCCTCCTGCTCCAGCTCCGGGAAGTACGTGGCAATCTCGACGATCTTGTCCCCAAGCGCGTCGAGCTCAGATGCTACAGTGGGTCGCAGACACCCCAGACTCTTGAGGTACTCGCAAGTGAACTTGACGTCACGCTTCGCAAAAGCTTTGACAAACGGATCGCCCTTCAGCTCCTCGGACGCGAACCGCAGCGCAGCCCCGTAATTCTGCACCGCGGCCAGCACGATCTCGCGGTCGGCCTTCAGCTCCTCGGACGCGTGCTGCAGCGCATTCCCGTAATTCTGCACCGCGGCCAGCACGAAGCTGCGGTCGCCCTTCAGCTCCTCGGACGCGTACTCCAGCGCATCCCCGTCATGCTGCACCGCGGCCATCATGAAGCTGTGGTCGGTCTTCAGCTCCTCGGACGCGAACTCCAGCGCTTGCCAGTTATTCTGCACCGCGGCCAGCACGACCCCGCGGTCGGCCTGCAGCTCATCGGACGCGTACATCAGCGCATACCCGTTCTTCTGCACCGCGGCCATCATGAACTCGCGGTCGGCCTTCAGCTCATTGGGCGCAAACCGCAGCGCATCCCCGTAATTCTGCACCGCGGCCAGCACGATCTCGCGGTCGA
>Ga0209709_10003471_pt1 | contig 13057 bp, 18 predicted proteins | sample ArcticOcean_MG_C_2_FD_187435 | JGI IMG/M metagenome (GOLD analysis project Ga0209709, IMG submission 187435) | Marine microbial communities from western Arctic Ocean - ArcticOcean_MG_CB4_136 (SPAdes) (version 2) | ecosystem: Environmental > Aquatic > Marine > Oceanic | place: Arctic Ocean... | reverse complement strand
GTCTCAGCGACTTGGTATGGCCGACGGTCGGTGCTTCACCATTAACTCTTCAGCCCAGCTCTTTAACAATTACATCATGAAGCAGAACAACATTTCCTTCGAGGACAACTATTCGTACCGCCAACTCCTCCAAAAGCAAGGTCCCCAACTCATGTCGCAGGTACAGGAGCAACAGGGTAAGGCGAACTGCAACAACTGCAACGTACCCCTCCTCAAGATGCCCGATGTGTACTAACTGAGAGAAATCACCAAAAAAACTTTAAATCCTTCCTATAGAATGTCGACGTGTTCCATATGTCTCGGCGAAGTCCGATCGACGAGGACAAATCCTCCGATCCGATGTGGACACATATTTCATTCCCACTGTCTACAGAGGTGGAAAGACCAAGGTAAGAATACATGCCCAACTTGCAGGAAAGTATTTGATGCTTCTCAATTTAAGATTGTAGTCACGATTCAAAACAATTACACAGCAGAGGCAAACTCTGTGTCCTTGAATGAGGAATCTATTTTTAATGTGATGGATCTTTTCGATATCAATTTTGACGTAGAAAATTTACCCGACCTAGACAGCATTCTTGCGGACCTTGGGATGAGTCTTACCGACTTTGATCCCAGTGTTCTTCACGCAGAATGAACTACAGTACCTCTCATAGTTTAGACCTGGATACTTCCTAGAAGCTTTACGAGGATCCGTGATAGCCTTTCCCTTCGCATCAGTCAGAAGTGGCCCAGTAGCCCACCCACGCTTGTGACTGAATACGTTCGCCTTGAATACGATACGCTTACCAACTTTAAATGTACCAGCCTTCTTCACCCGTGATTCGGGAATCTCGAAGAATTTGGCAACGGATACGAGAGTGTCACCAGTCTTGATTTTGTACTCCACCACACCATGTTGCTTGTAAAAATGGAAATCACCTTGACGGATATAGTTTGTGGGTCTCCCAGGAGAGACAAACATCATCACCTTGAAGTATCCCTTTTTACATTTTTCATTAGCTTTGACCATATAGACCTTCTTGGGGTTATCGGAGACGACACGTTTAGGAAGACCTGTACAGTGGGTGTAGTTGTGATTTCCATTTGACATACCAGACCGGTCACCAGGAATAGACTTTTGCCACCTGTATGCCTCATAGTCACCCACAGCATAGGCATAACAGTTATTGTTTCCAATACCAGTCGTTGTTCCCCACCGTCTGTCTGTGAACTTACTTTCGGAACCACTCAGGGGTGGTGCCTTCATTTATAGTTTGTCCAGAAAAAAATATATGTACATAACAAATGATTCAAGAAGTTACCAAGGCTCAAACTAAGTCTGACGCACTCACCGAGTTCCTCGTCTTCGTGCTCACTGTGCTCATCAGCACTTTCCTACTCCGCCTCGTCTGGAACCGATCCCTGGTGAAGCACATCACCGTGCTCAAACCCATTTCTACCATGATGGATGCTTTCGTGCTTGCTCTCGGTCTCCAAGTTGTTCGTGGTATCTAATTTTTCTCTAAGTATAGAATAAAGAAATGATCGAGATAGTTTTGCTTCTCGCATTTTGTTGTTTTATTTTCATAGTAGTATTGGCTGGATGGTTTCTCAATAGGGGAGGAGAGGGTGACGAATGTCAGGGTAAAGACGAGAATGGTACCTATATCATAGAGAAGGTTGGTGAAAAGTTGGAGTGTACCCTAAACAAATGTGCCACTGGGTACTACAAGTCAGGGAAAGAGTGCCTCGTTGATCAATCTGGTACTGCTTGTGTTCCCATCGGTATACCAGACCCCCAGGGCACCTACCTTACGGATAAAATTGGTGAGTGTAAACTCAGTAGCTGTGAGACTGGCTTTGCGGTAGATGGTACTACATGTACCGAAGAGGTGGTAACTTTCACCATCCCTGTGGATGGTGACTCCACAGCTGAGTGCTACTTGAGTAGATACTCAGATTTACGCGTGGGGTACGGTACTGATAAAGCGGCAGCCACAAATCATTACACAACCAATACCACAAATGGTTCCGAAGCCAGAGACAATTCCTGCACTCTCTCAGATGCAGAGGCACAATGCTACCTTGATCGCTACCCAGCGGTACAAGCATATGCGGGTACTAATCTCAAATTAGCGCGTAAACATTATTACGAGGTTGGTATGGGTGTAAACAATGATTTCGTATGCCCACCCGGAAAGAAAGAGTTTCAATGTTACCTGGATAGGTATCCAGATTTACAAGTTGGTACTTATAATAATGTGTCAGCGGCCAGGACACATTGGATTAATCATGGAGAACGAGAGGGTAGAGACTATTCATGTCCTTAAACTTCCATATTTCATTATTGATAAGTTGATACAATCAACTCTTGAATAATAAATGATTTAAACTTCTTTGTACCCAACAGTCTTCTCACCCTCTGGGCTGACGAGAGTGGGGAAGGCCTTCATACCCTTGCACTCCTCTTTGTCGCAATCGACAAAGGTGTGAGCCTTACCAGCCTTTTTCATGTGTTCCAATTGTTTACGAGTCCAACCACATCCCATGGTCCCGTAAACAGTCCAACCCTTCTCACCCTCCACAACCTTCTTGGCCTGTCCAATTTTCATCAGAATGATGATGTCGATAATCGCAAGGATGATGAAAGCGAGCATTGTTTATACTATGGTACAATATTATTTTCGACGAATGATGGGCTTTCGTTTTTTTGGTATAGCTTTTAGCATGGCAGCTGCACGAGCTATCGCTGCTTTCTTATTGGCGGGAGATTGAAACTTCTTTTTAGGAACCATGATGATGACAGGCTTTTGAGGTTTGGGCATGGGAACCATCACGGTCTTTTCACCCGTGAAAAAGGGCTTGGAAAGAACCTCTTCGAAACTGAGATTCACAGACTTATTTCCTCTCAGTCGAGAGTTTTTGACACTGTTTGATTTGTTCACGAGATAGTTTGCAGGTAAAAGGTTCTCAATAAATATTTTGACTACACGTTCTGTCCGAGTCCGTGGTTGTAACACCATTGCGTGTACAGAATTTAAGAAGTAGTGTAAGTCATAGTGTTTATCAGACTTTCTCGAAATACCGATGTTTTTGTAATTGTTGGTGTTTATGAGAGGATTCTTAATTCGTGGGAACATGGAAAATCCAAAATCAATCATGACAGCTTCAAATCCCGCATTCGAAACCATGTATGTCTTGTCATCCAACGTAATTTTCAACGCCTTCATGGGAACTGGACGCACTAAAATGTTTCTAAGATGAAGATCGTGATGACGGAATCCTGGATACTTTTTCTGAATACGATAAAGGTTATAGATTACCTGTAACATAACCGAACGAATCGCAAAGAGACTGGGTTGGTTCCATAACCACTCAGCCAACTCCTTACCATTAATGTATTCCGAGTAGAGAATATCTTTCCTGTCACACGTCTTGTAGAGATACATCTTGGGAACACCGAAACCTTCCAGTTTTTTTGCGATGGTGTATTCCATTTTTGGATTTATTTCATCGAGTGCTTTTTTAAACCTCGCCAGTGGTACATTTTCATTCAATGAAGGTGTTCTGATTTCTTTGTAGACGATGTATTTTTCACATCCTTCATCGACACACCCACGATACACTTTACCATATTGACCTTCACCGATTTTTACGGCTCCCTTGGTCATTGACCCATTTTTCTTTTTCAACCAGAGGTGAGACGCGGGGGCACACGCCTTCTTCCCCCTGAGGAGTTTCTTCACCTGAGCGTTCATGTTACTATTACATCACATATTTTTAACATTCGTAAGAAGTTTGTTTCAACTTACCAATGTAGGGGGACATGAGTCCAAAGGACTCGGAACTTGTATTTTTTTTACTGATCATCGACCTCCTCCTCTTCTTCTTCGACATCGACGTCGTCGGTAGGAAGATCAACACCTTGGAAGGCGAATGAGGGAAGCTTGACAGACTGCTCGAGGAGCGTCTGCTGGAGGCGAATGGTCACACCGAACTTGTTATCGATGAACCAAATCTGATTGAGATCAATGATGGCCATACACTTCTGTCCCTTCTCGATAGTGTCGAGGGTCACAGGCTGCTTCTGCATTGAATATGCCTCAGGAACGAAAGTCCCATCGGGCTTGGTGAGAACCTTGAGTTTGATAGTAGAGGGATACTGCTCCTTACCAGGGCGAATCATAGGCTTGTAGAGGGCCTCCTTGAGAACGGCAACGTTGAAGTCCTTACCGAGCCACTCCTTAGAGTTCTCAGCAACTGTATTCACGATGATATCATCGAGCTCCTTGAGTTTGTCGTGGAGCTCCATCGCCTCGGTGTTATCGGGGTCGAAGGAGAGGTCGAGAGAGTAGGACGTGCGTCCGGTACCTTCATCCGTGAAGGCACTCAGGCCATATGGGGATCGCATGAAGGGGAACTGAACGTAGAGTTTCTTGTTGTCGCCGGCGTTGAGGTAGACGGCTTTGCCGCCATTTTTGTTTTTACGAAGTTTCGAGAATTGCACAGACTTGGCAGAGAAATCGGAGGAGCGTTGGATAGTGAGCGACATTGTTTGGTGGTTATATATATCTTAGGTGGCTTGCCTTTAAGTCATGATCCATCGGTTAATGAATTTTCCAACTTTATATTCATATTTCGCTTTATCACCATTGGGAATTGGTGGGGTAGTCATTACAAGGGCAGCTCCATTGAAAAATTGAACCACGGACTTATGCATCTGGACACGAGTTGGGATATCATCAACACGGTTAATTACAACAACCTTGGCTACTTCCTTTTCACCACCAAGATCAAGATCTAAAGATTGACCTGCACCGGCACCGTCGGCACTATGAGCCGTGTTTGTTAAATCACCATCATTGGCGAAGTTGGCCGCCCAGTGTGGGTGATGGGTAGTACTCAATGTAGCTGTTCCTGTAAGAGCGATATTAGTACCAGCTTTATCAAATACTTGTATTTCAGCTAGGATCAAGTTATCAGTACCGAAGTTATAGAGGCGAATCTTAGTCGTCTTTATGGGTGTCCCATCAGTATTGGTGGTCATGAAGGCGTCACTTTTAGGGTCATACTCAATGAGGTGAGAATAACCATCAGTCCATGTTGGAATAGACTTTTTCGCCACACTAGTGGTACCATTAAGAACTTCAATGTTAACACCACCCACCTCCGCAGTTCTCTCATCCGTACGTGCTAAGATCTGGATACGCTTAATCTTTTTCGTCACTGACGCGCTCGAGATGGCAGCGGCACTAAACTTGAATTCGATGAATGTCTCGGTATCACTGTTCAGGCTATGGAATGGGGAGTTCATCAAATCAAAGTCTGTGAGTCGTTCAACCCCACCCCAACCTGGTTCAGTTGGACTGGATGTAACAGTCACACCCCCATCGTGACTGATGAGTTTATCAGTTTCGTCATATATCATGACCTCGTGCAACATGAGAGGACCGTCGGTGCGTGTAATCCTGACTATGTCACCTTCTACGTAGGTTTTAGCTGCGGGAGCGGCGGGAGCTGCTGGTGTAACGACACACATTTCCCCTGACTTACTGTACCCAGAGGCACACGATTTGAGGACACATTTACCCTTGTCATCAAGCTTATAGGTACCATTTTCGTCTGGGGATTTAACCTCACATTCGTCACCCTCTTCTCCCTTGTTGAGAAACCATCCAGCCAATACTATAATGAAAACGACACAAAAACATGCGAGAAGCAAAACTATCTCGATCATTTCTTTATTTTATACTGATATTTTTTTATTTGTATATATCAAAAGTAATAATGGGTCTATTTAAAGATTGTGGCTGTGGCTGTAACGGCAAAAAGCAGGAAGATAAGTTAATCATTTCCCTCATTTCGGGTATGACCTTCTTCATCGTTGCGAACCCCGAGACTTTCCGTCTCGTCAGGCGAGTTCTGGGACCCATGATCGCCACCCCTACGGGATGTCCCTCGACTATGGGTCTTCTCGTACACACCTTGGTATTCGTCCTTGTCGTTTGGGGTATGATGAACCTCAAGAAGGAACGCAAAGCCAAGTCGGGATGTGGATGCGGTGAGAAAAAGGTCACGGTGAAGGGTGAGAAAGTTGTCATCCAGCCCCCAGTTTCCATGGTTGAGGCACCCGATCCTAGACCCGGATTTGCGGAAACTCAGATTGAGTTGGTCGACAGTGGTCGTAACCTCAGCCCCATGTCTGTCGATTCCGATGGCATTCTTTTCGGTTAAATATATTCTACAAACAGTTCTTGTCAATTGGTTGTAAAATATCAATCCTTTAAAATTCCTCATCGAAACCAATTTCATCTGCGTCTTCGTCCATCTTCCCATAGTCACCCACCCTCTTTTCGAAAAAGTTCGTCTTACCATCGAGACTGATATTCTCCATGAAATCGAATGGATTTTTTGAGTTCCAAATTGGAGGCTGACCAATTTGTTTGAGGAGGCGATCCGATACGTACTCAATGTATTCGGACATCTTATCAGAATTCATACCAATCAAGTTACATGGGAGGGCGTCCAATATGAAATTTTTCTCAATCTCGACTGCCTCCTTCACGATGGAATGAATAACTTCAGTTGATGGTTTGTTACGCAGAAGTTTGAAGAGTTCCACAGCAAATTCTTGGTGAAGTCCTTCATCCCTGGAAATGAGTTCATTACTGAAGCAGAGACCGGGCATGAGACCTCTCTTTTTGAGCCAATAGATGGCACAAAAACTACCCGAAAAGAAGATTCCCTCGACACATGCGAACGCGAAGAGACGCTCAGGGAATGTCTTGGACTTGGTATCGAACCACTTCAGGGCCCAGTTGGCCTTACGTTCAATACATGGAACGGTTTGAATAGCCTCGAAGAGTTGTTTCTTTTCAATGGGGTCCTTGATATATTTATCGATGAGTTTGGAGTAGGTCTCCCCGTGGACCATTTCATTGTGAGACTGGTACGCATAGAATGAACGAGCCTCGGAGATTTGTACCTCATCAGCAAAATTGTTATTGATATTTTCAAAAACAATTCCATCGGATCCAGCAAAGAATGCCAGGATATACTTTATGAATTTTTGTTCATTATCGTTGAGTGTTTTCCAATCGTTGAGGTCCTTGGATAGGTCTACCTCTTCAGCTGTCCAATTGGACATTTGAGCCTTCTTATAGAGTTCCCAAAGTTCGGGATACTCCAGGGGAAAAACGGTAAATCTGTTTAGGGTGGAGGCAAGAATTGGTTCGTATTCATCTTCCATGTAGTCTTGAAATTCAAAGTATGTTCCGATGTGACGTCCGTCTATAAATATTTGAGGGTAGGATGTTGCTGCGCCACCACACAACTCTTTCAGCTTCTCCTTGTCCACCATAATCTTCTCGTGTTCGAGACCCTCTGATTCACATAGAGACTTTGCATGGTCACAATACTCACACCCTTCCTTCGAATAAATACTAACTTTCATCTGTGCTATTATCGCTGATTATTTTTTGCTTGAAAACTCTAAGCATGATTGTGCCCTCTGAAATAATTCAGGACGACATTGTAAAAGTGTTAGTAAACGAAGACGGACTTGAAGACGAAATGTACGGGATTGTTGGGATGAACACTGGAAGAACTCTCGGCCTGAGATATCTCAATCCCACCGAACTTGTTTACAAGTCTGCATGTGTCTATCAATTAGACAAAGGGGAATTATCTCCCGCACCTTACGAAAGTGTGACCGAACACCACCTAAGTGGAACAACTTTCAAGGATCTCGAGATGAAAGAGTTGGGTGACGATATGTTTGCTTACTACACCGAAATCGATATCGAGGATAGTGACAGTGATATTTATGATGAAGGTCAAGATGACGATTCTGATTTAGAGGGTTTTGTTGTATCTGATAGTGAAGTAGTGGGTCAAGATATTCCTTTACCCCATGGTCATGAAGCGATTGATAAAGAATGGGACAAGTGGGAACCATCCACTTCGGGTGGAAAGAGTTTCAAAGAATCCATTAATGCAATCGAAACAAGAATTAGACGCCTAAGTCAGTAATGCGTTTTATGAAAATCTAAAAAAAAGCTACCAACATCAAAAACAATGCTGGCAGCTATATGGTCTCAAGTAGACACCCTAATACCCCAAAAAAATGAAGAAAAGCCAGTGAATATGAATATTTGTCGTGAATGTTCGGGAATTAAACTTATTACCAGGGAAGGATTGCCCACATGTTCAGAATGTGGGCTCGTGGATTCGTATTTTGTAGATGATACAGCGGAATGGACAAGTGGAGTCACTGACGATGGTAAAGTGAATGATCCATCCAGGTGTGGAAATCCAAATTCGAATCCAGAATTGTTCTCACAAAATTGGGGAAAAGGGACGATCATCTCGACACAACGTCATTCTACTTATGAAAATAAACGCATGGCGAAGATTAATTTCCACATGTCGATGAATCACAAAGATCGGTCACTTTTCCATGCATACAAGGATATCGACGAGGCGTGTCATACTCTCCCAGAAGTGGTTCTCAAAGATGCAAAGATGTTTTATAGAAAATTCAATGATGGAAAGCTCACCCGTGGTGCGGTGCGCTTGGGGGTCAAGGCGAATTGTGTACTCTATGCATGCAGACTCGCCAAACACCCTAGGACTACGAAGGAGATTGCGGATATGTTTGGAATTCAGTCAAAGGATATCAGTCGTACGACACAAATGTTTAAAGATACTATTATGGGTGCTACTAAAAAGAATTATGTGACGAAGGCGTTTGACGTCATGCAAAGACTTTTGAATTCGTTTGAGGTCACCCGAGAACAGCGTTTAAAATGTATCAAAATGTGTAATAGTACTGAAAACTGTATAGATTTGATGAGTAAAACACCGAACAGTGTAGCGTCTGCTATTATCTATATGGTACTGAGTCCAGGTGTAACAAAAGCAGAGATGTGTGAGAAGTGTGCAGTGTCTGTGCCGACACTAAACAAAATAGAAGTGATCATCAAAAAGCACTTAGAGGTTAAAGCTGAGTCATAATATATGACGAAGCTTTTCCTAGCAACACCGTGCTATGGTGGTCTATGTTTAGAGAAGTATATGAGTAGTATCATTAAGCTTCAACTCCTTTTAATAAAAGAAGGTATTCAAATGTATCTAGATACGACCGAAAATGAATCTCTCGTCCATCGTGCCCGTAATGTTTCTGTAGGTCGCTTCATGCAAAAGACGGATTGTGACCTTTTCATGTTTATCGACGCAGATGTCCATTTTGATCCAGAAGCTGTGGTAAGACTCGTGAAGTCTGGTCATGACATATCTGTCGCATGCTACCCCAAGAAGGTTGTGATGTGGGAACAAGCTATGGAGGCTGTCAAAAAAGGTGACGAGAGGGATATGTCCATGTTGTCCTCAAGTCTTGTGATTAACTTTGGTGCCCAACATCGCCCCATCACGAACGGTTTCATCGAGATTCTCGATGGACCCACGGGGTTCATGGTCATCAAGCGTTCCGTATTTAAAATTTTAGAGGAAAAGTTCCCAGACCTATGGTGCAAGAATGACCATCAAAATCGTGACTTTGATGACTATCACGCAGCTTTTGACTGTATGATTGATCCCGTAAATCGTCGTTATCTTTCTGAAGATTATGCGTTCTGTCGCCGTTGGCAACAAGCTGATGGTAAAATCTACGCCGATGTAAATACAACTCTAGGTCATGTTGGGAATTTACCATTTAGTGGGTGTCTAAATGATAGGCTTAAGGTTTAGGAACGTGTGAAAACCATGAATTTGGCTACTATTATCGTCACTCGTTCCAAATCTTGTCATGTGAAAACTCTACATGCAATTCTTAGACTTAATATGAGATGTCTTCGGAAGAATATTGATAATCAGATTGTCTATGTGAATGATAATCCTTTTGATAAGGCTGAAATAATTCAAAAATGTATGAAATCACATGAACGAATCATTTTTATTGATTTTGGTATTGGCATCGACGATGGTTCTCTCGATCAATGTTTCGAGAAACATGAGACTGTCGGTTGCCTCGTTTTCCCCGGGGTTAGAGAAGGTATTGATTGGAGTCTATTTAAGAGTAAGGTTATCGGTGGATCCACTGAGCCTGTATCTCAAATGGGTCTCCATTTTGACACTGAAGTTGCAAAGAAGATTTCTCCAGATATTTATAATGTGACATATACAAACGCCAAAGCATGGATGATAAATACCAAGAATGTCATCAAAAGTATTAAGGATAAAAAGACTGGTAACTGGAAGATTTCCCCAAAAATGTTTGAAAAATTTCAAGAACATGGAGTACGAATTTATGCATTTACGGCAGCTAAGTTGACGATGACATATACACACGAATGTGTCAGTAATATCCTAAACGCAGCTGGTGTGAAAATCAATTAAAGTTTCCATTACAAACTAAAATATGTCCAACCCGCTTCACAAATATGTCATAGACTTTATCCATAGACAATGGGGAAGTAAAGACTACTTTCCCGGGCCACAACCCATCTCGATCGAACGCAGACACTTCCCCATGCTAAAAGGTGGTGACTACTTTGTTTGTGAAAAGACTGATGGTGAGCGGCACATGATGATCGCTCTCATGTACGAAGGAAAAAAGAAATGTCTATTTGTAAATCGAGCTTTTAATATGTTTGAGGTTTCAATTAATCTAAAGAAAAATGCATATGATGGAACCATTCTTGATGGTGAACTCTATGGTGATACACTCATGGTGTATGACGCAGTACTTGTCGCTGGACAGTCTGTGTGGAACAAGACTCTCACCGACCGCCTCGAGGCTTCTCGGGGTCTCATGAAGTCTATCATTTATATGAAGTCTGATAAGTTTCGACTCAAATGTAAAACCTTTCATCATATGAGGGACTTTGATGTGTTTATGGATACGTATCTCCCCACGGTTAAGGAGAAGATTGACGGTCTCGTATTCACACCCATCAATGAACCTATTAGAATTGGCACCCACGAGACCATGTTCAAATGGAAACCACAAGAGAAGAACACTGTTGACTTTCTCATGAAGTGGGAACCTTCACGAGAAACACATGGATTTAAAGCTGGCACACCCGCATGGAGGTTGTATGTACAAGAAAAGGGGAAGATGTATTTCGAGAGTGAAATTCCATTCAATAGGATCGAGGATGAACCCTGGTTTGAGGATGGCGCCATAGTTGAGTGTAAGTACATAACCCATGAAGAGCCGATGTGGTGGAGACCCCTAAAAAGGAGGATGGATAAGACACATCCCAATAATCGACGTACTTTTTACAGGACAATCGTGAACATCAAGGAGAATGTTCAAATGAAGGAGTTTTTAGATTGTAGACCATAAAGTAATGACCGGCTTCTTCGGGAAGTTCGTGTTCTTCGGTACTTTCATCATTTAATAGAAACCATTTATTCTTACGCTTCACAAAACTCACGTAGTGTCCGTCATTTTGGTGTCCCACGTGTACCGCACTCGCAATTAGACTGTACTCGACACCCCCGATGTGAATAGTTTCAATAACTTTGATGTGACTTTTCCGATCGAATGAGATCATCAAGACTTTGGGTAATTTCGAAAAGATCATACGGGTCGTAGCGACATTGTGTACTTTACCTTGGGTGTCCTCAAAGTGTTCGAGTGTGTTCCAATCCGTACTTTTATCTAACATCTCAGCCATATCCCCACCTTCAGAGGTTATCAAATGAATACTGAAGTCCTCTTCATTTGATGACTTTCCACCCGGCCATATAGTTTCCTGTGTCTTTTTTCCATAAAACCATTCTTTCACCACCGGCTCGGCTCTCTCAAGAATATCAATGATACACATGACAGTTTCTTGGACATCATGTTGTTCGTGAGATTTGAAACGGGGAAACTCTTTTTGAAATGCTGTGAGAAGTGACGTAACATCTACGGTTTCTTGACCTCTCGTCCAATAGAGTCTAATAAAATCAGAGTATGCTCTGGTGAATGAACATGTCCCCATGTAGGGATTTCGTATGAAATGATTAGACATCAATGGGATGTGTAAAAGGCACTGGAGAGCTGTGTTGAAATAACACGTATTCCCAATGTTTGCAAAACCTTTCATTACATTTTATATGTAAAAAAGGCTTAAGTGAAAGACGCAATATGTAAATGTTAAGATGAATATTGCTGAGAAAGTACTCCCTATCTTTGAAGCCCACAAGGCGGAGGGTGACATTGAAGTTGAGATTCGTCTCGGTAAGCACAATGGTTCCCTCTTTGATACCAATGTTGGTAAAGATACTTGGAAACGAGTTCTTAAAGGCCTAAAGAAGTATAATGGGTGGGAAAATGTTAAGAGTAGTACCTCTGAAGTGTATTACAGTGACGCCAATAACGTTCGCATCACCGCAGATGAGGACACAGGAGAGCAGACGATGATCCAGAAAATTAGTGTCGTCAAGGAGGACTTCAAGTGCGACCCCCTGGACGTGCGCTTTTGTGTTGCGAGAGAGATTCCCACAACTGGGGAGTATGAGATGGACCGGAAGCGAACCAAGACCAGGCACTCCTTTGTGCGCAAGAACCTCAGTATCGACATGACTATCTCCTCAGGGGATAACGCTGATATGGACTCAGAGGAGGAGGCGAGTTACCAAATCGAATTGGAAATCATAAAACCCTCTGAGGTTGATTCGGTATACAAGTTTCAAAATATTCTCCATAAGATTGAGGATTTGATGAAACTTGTTTCTCAGTAAATAGTAAATGATACTCTCTATCATTCTCATACTCCTCGTACTTACAATGATGCGTGAAAAGCGTACAAAGTCTGAGGAGGTTGAGGGTTCAAAAAATTTCTACATGAGTCAAGGTGCATCGAAGGATATGTATCTTCAGATGCACTCAGACGGGATGTCCCATGAGGAGTTGAAAACGTTCGTCAAGATGGAGGACCGGTTCCTCGAACTCGAGCGTTCAGGGCAAGCGCACATAGTTACAGCGACATGCCTTTCTAATAAAATTAAAGAAACTTTCCCAAAATATGATTTCTCCTATCACACGACCCATCTCAAAAAAATATCTCGCTCTATATAAAACTAT
>Ga0209709_10003470_pt1 | contig 13063 bp, 11 predicted proteins | sample ArcticOcean_MG_C_2_FD_187435 | JGI IMG/M metagenome (GOLD analysis project Ga0209709, IMG submission 187435) | Marine microbial communities from western Arctic Ocean - ArcticOcean_MG_CB4_136 (SPAdes) (version 2) | ecosystem: Environmental > Aquatic > Marine > Oceanic | place: Arctic Ocean... | reverse complement strand
TTTTTAATTGTTTTTTTTTTCATTTTTTTTGTAAATTTTTTCCACATTAAATTTTCTAAAAATTCTGGTGCAGATCCAATTCCCAAGAAACCTTTAATTTGTTTTTTGAAATCTTTAAATTGACATAAAGATAACCAAGCACCCATACTTGATCCAACTAATATAAAGTTATTTTTTTTAACTATTTTTTTAATTGTAATTTTAGTTTCTTTGGACCATTTGCTAATATTTCCATTGGTAAATTTTCCTGACGATTTTCCATGTCCTGTGTACTCTAAGGCAAGGAAACCAAGTTTATTTTTTTTTGCATATTTAAAAAGGGTTTTGGGTTTTTTACCCTCAATATCGGACATAAATCCATGTAGAAAAACTATATAAAGATTTTTCTTATAATAATTGGTCAAATATCTAATTTTTTTAGTTTTTGATATTTTTAGGTACTTAAATTTATTCATAAAAGTTTATTAGACTTATTTCTTAATATATAACTTTAACAAATGTCACCAAAATTAAAAGTTTTACAAGTCATACCAAAATTAGGCTACGGGGGTGCAGAGACCGGTTGTTATGATCTTGCGCACTATTTGTCAGAAAATAACTGTGACTCTTTTATAGTAACTAGTGGCGGTGCGTTGCTCAAATTTGTAAATAAGAAAAAAGTTAAAGTAATAAAATTACCAATTCATAGTAAAAATCCAATTTTGATGATTATCAACTCAATACTTTTAACTTTTATTATTTTATTTTTTAACATCTCAGTTGTTCATGCTAGAAGTAGAGCACCTGCCTGGTCTTGTTTAATTGCAACTAAAATAACCAGAAGAAAATTTGTAACTACTTTCCACGGAACATATAATTTTACTAATCAGATCAAAAAATTTTATAATTCTGTAATGGTAAGATCAGATCTTATAATTGCAGGTTCAAATTTTATTTTTTCACACATAAATAAAAATTATTTAAAATATTTTAATTCTAAGAAAAAATTTCTAGTTATTTTCAGAGGAATTAATGTTGACTATTTTGATCCTTCAACAACGGTTGAAGCTGAAGAAGATAAGTTATTTAAAAATTGGAAACTTCAAGTTGGAAAAAAAATAATATTACTTCCCGGAAGGCTAACGTCATGGAAAGGCCAAGAAATGTTTATAGAGGCACTTAATAAAGTTAACATAGAATTAGGGCATGAAGCCTTTTTTGCGATTATATTAGGAAGCGATCAAGGGAGAAATGTTTATAAAAAAAAACTCATTAGATTAGTTGAGCAGCATAGATTAAATAATCAGGTAAAGTTCATAGAGCATTGTAAAGATATGCCGTTGGCTTATAAGATTTCCGATATAATAGTTTCCGCATCAAAAGAACCTGAAGCCTTTGGAAGGGTTTCTGTTGAAGCACAATCAATGAAAAAACCTATAATTGCAAGTAATATAGGTGGATCAAGTGAAACTATAATTAATGATAAAACTGGCTTTTTGTTTGAGTCAGGAAAAGCTGACTCTTTAAGCGAAAAAATTATAGAAGTTTTGAATTTGGATGAAACAACATTGATATCTATGGGTAATGAAGGTAGAAAAAATGTAATTAAAAAATTTAATGTTGAAAAAATGTGTTTTTCTACATATTCAGAATACAAAAAGTTATTGAATTAAATGTTATTAATTACACTACCAGATGGAAATAATATTGAGTTTCCAAATAAAGTTACTGGATTAGAGGTCGCTGAGAAAATAAGCAAATCTCTATCTAAGCAAGCCACAATTATTAGTGTTGATAATGAGCTAAAAGACCTAAGTTACATTATAGATAAGAACTGTTCTGTTAAAATATTTACATCAAAAGACAAAGAAGGTTTGGAAACAATTAGACATGACACAGCACATATACTGGCAATGGCTGTACAAGAACTTTTTCCAGGAACTCAAGTAACCATTGGTCCAATAATAGAAAATGGTTTTTACTATGATTTTGCAAGGAAAGAATCTTTTACGAAAGAAGATCTTAATAAAATAGAAAATAAAATGAAGGAAATTGTTGATCGCAATCTACCAACTACACGTGAAGTTTGGGAAAGAGATAAAGCAATATCTCATTTTAAAAAAAAAGGTGAAATTTATAAATCGGAATTAATTAAAAGCATTCCTCAAGGAGAAGAAGTTTCTATTTACTTTCATGGTGAGTGGCACGATCTATGTCGTGGCCCTCATTTACCCTCAACTGGAAAAATTGGCAAATTTTTTAAATTAACTAAAGTTTCAGGTGCTTATTGGAAGGGTGATTCTAGTAATGAAATGTTACAGCGAATTTATGGAACAAGCTGGGCAAGTCAAAAAGATTTAGATGAATATTTAAAAAGAATAGAGGAAGCTGAAAAAAGAGACCATAGAAAACTAGGTAGAGAGATGAATTTATTTCATTTTAGAGAAGAGAGCCCAGGATCTGTATTTTGGCATGAAAAAGGTTGGAAACTTTTTCAAAACTTAGTTACCTACATGAGAAACAGGCAAGATAATGCTGGATATAAAGAAGTTAATACTCCTGAAATTTTAGATAGAGCACTTTGGGAGAAATCAGGACATTGGGAAAAATATGGAGAACATATGTATACCTCTCAAACTCCTGATGAAAAAATATTTGCAATAAAACCAATGAACTGTCCAGGGCATATCCAAGTTTTTAATCAAGGATTAAAAAGTTATAGGGACCTTCCATTAAGAATAACAGAATTTGGAAAAGTACATAGATATGAACCCTCAGGTGCTTTGCATGGACTGTTAAGAGTTAGAGCCTTTACTCAGGATGATGCCCATATTTTTTGTACAGAAGAACAAATAACAGAAGAATGTCTTACAGTAACAAATTTAATTTTAGATATTTATAAAGACCTTGGCTTTAAAAATGTAATTTTGAAATATGCAGATAGACCAGATGTGAGAGTGGGAGATGACAAAGTTTGGGACAAAGCAGAAGCGTCATTGTTGAAAGCTGTAAAAACATCTAAGCTTGAATATACAATTAATAAAGGTGAAGGAGCATTTTATGGTCCAAAAATTGAGTTTGTTTTAAGAGATGCAATCGGTAGAGATTGGCAATGTGGAACATTGCAAGTAGACCTTAATTTACCTGGGAGACTAGACGCGTCATTTGTAGATAAAGATGGAACAAAAAAAGTTCCAGTTATGCTTCATAGAGCATTGTTTGGTTCTTTAGAAAGATTTATAGGAATATTAATAGAAAATTATGCAGGAAAATTTCCGTTTTGGATTGCTCCCTTACAAACAATAGTTATTCCCATTTCAGAAGAGTTTGATAAATATGCAAAAGAAGTAAATAAAAAAATTAAGAGTGTGGGAATTACTTCTGAAGTGGACTTAAAAAATCATAATTTAAATTATAAAATTAGAGAACATTCTTTATCAAAAATACCACTTTTATTGATTTGTGGTAAAAAAGAAGTTGACAGTAACTCTGTAACGATTAGAAGATTGGATACTAATAAACAAGAAAATATGGAATTAAACTTATTCTTAAAAACATTCTCAGCTTTAAACAAAGCATCCTCAAACTAAGTGGCGGATTTTAAACAAAATTATTTTCAAAGAAGAACTAGAGACAAAGGCCCCAGATCTAACAATCGAATTAGCTCACCAGAGGTACAAGTTATAGATAGTAGTGGTGAAAACTTAGGAATATTAAATACCAATGAAGCTATATCGATGGCTAAAGAAGAAGGTCTGGATTTAATTGAAATTGCCCCCAATGCTAAACCTCCAGTATGTAAAATTATTGATATGGGAAAATTTAAATATGATACCCAGAAAAAAGCTAATAAAGCTAAAAAAAAACAAAAAATAGTTTTATTAAAAGAAATTAAAATGAGACCTGTCACAGAGAATCACGATTACGATTTTAAAGTAAAAAATGCAAAAAAATTTATATCCAAAGGAGATAAAGTAAAATTTACGATAAGGTTTAAGGGGAGAGAATTACAACACTCACATTTGGGCAGAGAATTAATGGATAAAATAAAAGATGACATGAAAGATGTGGGCAAAGTTGAGTTACATCCTAAATTTGATGGCAAACAAATGATAATGGTTATCCAGCCTTTATAGGCTTTAATATAGGTTGTAAATCTATAACAATATTTGTATAACACCGTCAATTATGCCAAAATTAAAAACCAAAAGTTCAGCTAAAAAAAGATTTAAAATTACTGCTACGGGAAAAGTAATAATGGCTCAAGCTGGTAAGCGACATGGCATGATCAAGAGAACAAATAAGCAAATTAGAAAATTAAGAGGCACAACAACAATGTCAAAACAAGACGGCAAAATAGTCAAATCATATATGCCTTACAGTTTAAGAGGATAAAATGGCAAGAGTAAAAAGAGGTGTAACCAGTCACGCTAAACATAAAAAAATTTTAAAAGCTGTCAAAGGACAATGGGGCAGAAGAAAAAACACTATTAGAGTAGCTAAGCAAGCAATGGAAAAAGCTATGCAATATGCTTATAGAGATCGTAGAACTAAAAAAAGAGAATTTAAATCATTATGGATACAGAGAATTAATGCTGGCGTTAGATCGGAAGGCTTAACTTATTCTAAATTTATTAATGGTTTAAATAAGTGTGGAATTAAGTTAGATAGAAAAATATTAGCTGAAATAGCTTATGATAGCCCAGAAGCCTTTAAAACAATCGTACAAAAAGCCCAGTCTGCATTAAATTAATCTTCGCTATTGTTTTTCTTCAGTGAAGAAATAATCTGTAAATATGTCTGATATTAAAAAAATCAAAGATGAATTTCTTTTAAGGTTAAGAGAAAACCTAGATTTAAATCAAATTAATGAAATCAAGACAGATCTATTTGGAAAAAATGGTCTTGTTTCCTCTCAATTTAAAAAACTAGGAGCGGTTGCAGAAAATGAAAGAAAAAATTTTGCATCAGATCTAAATTCTGCAAAAGATGAACTACAAAATTTAATTTTAAAAAAAATTCAAGAAATTGAAATAAAAGAAATAAATCAAAAATTAGAAAAAGAAAAAGTAGATATTACACTACCCGAAAGACCTTTTGTTCAGGGTAAAATTCATCCAGTGTCACAAGTAATTGATGAGATATCATCTATATTTTCTGAAATTGGCTTTAGTGTAGAAGAAGGACCAGACATTGAAAATGAATATAATAATTTTACAGCTTTAAATACACCTGATAACCACCCAGCTAGAGATATGCATGATACTTTTTATCTAGATGATAAAAAAAAACTACTATTAAGAACACACACATCACCAGTTCAAATTAGAACTATGCTTAAAGATAAACCTCCTTTTAAAATTATTGCACCAGGTAGAACTTATAGATCTGATAGTGATCAAACACATGCTCCAATGTTTCACCAAGTTGAGGGACTGCATATAGATAAGAATATTAATATGGGTCATTTAAAAGGTTGTTTAAATTATTTTATAAAAGAATTTTTTGAAGTTGATAAAATTAAAATGAGATTTAGGCCTAGTCATTTCCCTTTTACAGAGCCGTCTGCAGAAGTTGATATTGGGTACGAAATTAAAGATGGAAAAATTGTAATTGGAGAAGGAGACAAATGGTTAGAAATCTTGGGATGTGGAATGGTTCATCCAAATGTTTTAAAAAACGTAAAAATCGATATAAATAAATATCAGGGATATGCATTTGGAATAGGAATAGATAGATTGGCAATGCTTAAGTATGGAATAAAAGACTTAAGAGCATTTTTTGATTGTGATTATAGGTGGCTAAACCATTTTGGTTTTGACCCATTAGATGTACCATCAAATTATAGAGGTTTAAGCCGATGAAGATTACTACGAATTGGCTAAAAGATCATCTTGATACCAAGCTTAATGAAAATCAAATAATTGATAAATTAACAGACATTGGCCTTGAAGTTGAAAGCGTAGATAGTCAAACAAGAGATTTAGATAGTTTCATAATTGCTAAAATATTAAGAATAGAAAAACATCCTGATGCGGATAGACTTAAAGTTTGTGATGTTGATATAGGAACAAAAGATCCAGTTAGGGTTGTATGTGGGGCACCTAATGCAAAAGAAGGGTTGTTAACAATATATGCGCCACCAGGCGCAACTATACCAAAAAACCAAATGAAGTTAGTGGTTAGCAAAATAAGAGGTATAATCTCTCATGGAATGCTTTGTTCTGAGTCTGAATTGAATTTATCAGATGAAAGTGACGGAATTACCGAACTTTCAAATAAAAAATATAATACAAAAATTGGTAAAAATTATTTTCCAAAGAATAATTTAAATGTAATAGATATTTCTATTACTCCAAATAGGGCAGATTGTTTGGGAGTTAGAGGCATAGCACGAGACTTAGTAGCGGCAGGCTCAGGAAAATTAAAAAATATTAAAAAAGAAAAAATTACTCAAAAAAATAAACAAAAAGTCAGTGTAAAAATAAAAAAAGAAAAAAATCAAGGATGCACTATTTTTGGAAGTTGTTTAGTTACTGGTATAAAAAATACTGAAAGCCCCGACTGGTTAAAAGAAAAAATTATTTCATTAGGTCAAAAACCTATTTCTGCTGTAGTTGATATTACTAATTACATAATGTTTGATTTAAATAGACCATTGCATGCTTATGATGTTGATAAAATAGACAAAGATATAACGGTCAGAAATTCTAAAAAAGGAGAAACATTTAAAGCATTAGATAATAAAGAATATAAACTTAAAAATGATATGTGTGTCATCACGGATAATTCTGGTGTTTTAGGTTTAGGAGGGATAATTGGAGGAACCAGATCCGGAACACAACCTGAGACAAAAAATGTATTAATTGAAGCTGCTTATTTTAGTCCAAGATTAATTAGAAAAACTTCTAAAATTTTAAACATAGATACAGATGCAAAATTTAGGTTTGAAAGGGGCATTGACCCTTTATCAATAGAACAAGGACTTCAAAGAGCTGCCGGGTTAATTAAAAAAATTTGTGGTGGAGAGGTCAGTAAATTTAATATTCAAAAAACTGAAAATATTAAAAATAATTTGATAAAATTTGATCCATCATTATTTGAAAAAACTACAGGTTTTAATATTGAACAAAAAAAAATGATTAAAATACTAACTGATTTAGGATTTGAAATAAAAAAAGAAAAAAAACTATTAATTTTAAGCACTCCATCCTGGAGACCAGATATTGAGCAAGGGATAGATATTGTTGAAGAGCTAGTAAGAATACACGGGTATGATCAAATTAAAATTATTAAACCAGAAAAAAATAGAAAGAAACCAACCCTGAATAATAAACAGAAACTATTTCATCTTTTTCAAAGATCAATAGCATCAAAAGGTTATTTAGAAGCTATCACGTGGTCTTTTACTGATTCAAAAATTAATAAATTATTTATTGAGAAAGATAAAGAAATTAAAATTGTAAATCCAATAAGCTCAGACCTAGATGTTCTGAGAAATTCTATTTTTTCAAATCTAATTATTTACTTAAATAAAAATTTAGATAGAGGGTTTAAAGATATTTCACTATTTGAAATTGGACCAATATTTTCTGGTTCTCAATCAGGCCAACAACAAACTGTAATTAGTGGTTTACGTTGTGGTAAAGTATCAAGGTTAAGTTGGATAGAAAAAGAGAGAGTAGTAGATATATTTGATGTTAAACAAGATGTTATTAAGAGTTTGGTTGAAGCAGGATTTAGTCAAAATAAATTAAGCATAGATAATCAAGCCTCTGGGTATTATCATCCGGGTAAATCAGGAAGAGTATTTCTAAATAAAGATAAAGATAAAGTGGTAGCTTACTTTGGAGAAATTCATCCAAATATTTTAAAAAAGATAGATATTAAAACAGAGTCTTTAGTGGGATTTGAAATATTTCTAGACAATATTAAATCAACCAAAAAATCATTAAAAGATCAAAAGACACAATATAAATATTCAGATTATCAAAAATCTGAAAGAGATTTTGCATTCGTTTTAAATAAAGATTTTCAAGTGCAAGAATTAATAAGCACAATTTTAAACGTTGATAAAAATTTAATAAAAACTGTTAGAGTATTTGATGTCTATCAAGGAGAAAATATCCCAGAAGGTCAAAAATCGATTGCATTAAATGTTATAATTCAATCTTCAGAGAAAACATTAAAAGATGAAGATCTAGATAGAATTAATCAACTTATAATTTCTACAGTCGAAGCAAAAACTGGTGCTAAAATAAGATCATAACTATGACCACTATTGATCACATCAGAAACTTTGCAATTATTGCGCATATAGATCACGGTAAATCTACTATAGCAGATAGAATAATTCATAAATGTGGAGGCCTCACAGAAAGAGAAATGAAGGCACAAGTTTTAGATACAATGGATATAGAACGAGAAAGAGGAATAACAATTAAAGCACAGACAGTTAAACTTAATTATAAAGCAAAAGATGGAAAAGATTATATTTTAAATATTATTGATACGCCAGGACATGTAGATTTCAGTTATGAGGTTAGTAGATCTTTATATGCATGTGAAGGATCTATCTTAATTGTAGATAGTACCCAAGGTGTTGAGGCACAAACTCTAGCAAATGTTTACCAAGCACTTGATATTGATCATGAAATTGTACCAGTATTAAATAAAATTGATTTACCCGCAGCTGATTTAGAAAAAACAAAAAAACAAATAGAAGATGTAATCGGTATAGATACAAGTAGTGCCATTCCTTGTTCAGGAAAAACAGGGGAAGGAATAGAAGAAATTTTAGAACAAATAATAAAATCATTGCCAGGTCCTAAAGGTAAAAAAGATGAAATTTTAAAATGTTTATTAGTTGATAGTTGGTATGATACTTATTTAGGTGTAGTAATTTTAGTTAGAGTGATTAATGGAAAAATTTCTAAGAATATGAAAATTAAAATGATGTCAACTAATCGAGAATACATTATTGAAAAGGTTGGAGTTTTTACACCAAAACCTACTGATATTAAGGAGTTAAATGCAGGTGAAATTGGATTTATTACAACTGGCATTAAAGTTTTATCAGAAACAAAAGTAGGAGATACGATTTGTGAAGTAAATAAAGCAGAGCAAGAAGCTTTACCTGGATTTAAACCAAGTAAACCAGTTGTATTTTGTGGTTTATTTCCAGTCGATAGTTCAGATTATCATAAATTAAAAGACGGGTTAGGCAAACTGCAATTAAATGATGCTAGTTTTTCTTTTGAAGCAGAATCTTCATCTGCACTTGGTCTGGGTTTTAGATGTGGATTTTTAGGCTTATTGCACTTGGAAATTATAACAGAGAGACTTGAAAGAGAATTTGATATCAATTTATTAACGACTACACCAGGGGTTGTTTATAAAGTGCACTTAAATAAAGGAGAAGTGATAGAGCTACAAAATCCTTCAAGCCTTCCAGATCCTACTCTTATTAATTTTATCCAAGAACCATGGATTAAAGCTACAATTATTACACCTGATCAATACTTAGGTGCAATAATTAAGGTTTGCCAAGATAAGAGAGGGGTACAAACTAATTTAAGTTATTCTGGCAATAGAGCAGTACTAAATTATGAAATTCCATTAAATGAAGTTGTATTTGATTTTAACGACAGATTAAAATCTATGACAAGTGGTTATGGTAGTTTTGATTATGAAATTATAGATCATCGAGAAGGTGACCTGGTAAAATTAGGGATTTTAGTAAATGCAGAAGCAGTAGATGCATTATCAATGATGGTTCACAAAGATTTTGCTCAAACAATTGGAAGAGAAGTTTGTGAAAAATTAAAAGACTTAATACCACGGCACAACTTCATGATACCAGTACAGGCAGCAATTGGAGGAAAAATTATTGCACGAGAAACTATTAAAGGATTTAAAAAAGATGTTTTAACTAAAATACATGGTGGTGGTGCAAGAGATAGAAAAAGAAAACTACTCGATAAGCAAAAAAAGGGAAAAGCTAGAGGAAAACAATTTGGTAGAGTGGAAATACCACAAGAAGCATTTATAGGTGTACTTAAAATTAATAAAGAAAAATAAATCAAAATTTGATAGTGTTTTTATCATTGAAAAAAAGTCCTAAGATATTTACTTATGGGAATTAGAAAAAAAATTAAAGAAAAAATATCTCAGTTTTTTTTAAATAGAGGCTTACTAACTTTGCCTAAAGTAATTGATTCTGAGATAATTGAATTTTTGAAAATATTAAAGCCAGTTGCAATTAATTTAGATCATATAAGAATAGGTGGAAATAGCGATGGAGGCTATCTTGTACCCAATGATCTAAAGGATGTTAAATATTGTTTTTCACCTGGTGTTGGAAATATTTCAAAATTTGAAGAAGAGTTAGTAAACAGAAAAATTAAATCATTTTTAGCAGATTATAGTGTTAATGATTATCATAATAAAAGTAATTATATTGATTTTGAAAAAAAATTTATAGGTGCGGTCACACAGGAAAATTATATTAGTATTAAAGATTGGATAAGTAATAAAGTTCAATATAATAAAAGTGATAATCTGATATTACAGATGGACATAGAAGGTGATGAGTACGAAGTTCTAAGTGCACTTGACATTGAAACACTTAATAAATTTAGAATAATGATTATTGAGTTTCATAACCTTCACTATATTTTTGATAAATCTTTTTTTAAGAAATTTCAACAAATTATCAAAACGATAAATAAAATTTTTTATTGTACACACGTTCATCCTAACAATGATGTAGATTTAGTTGTTAGAAGTAAAAATATTATTATTCCATCAGTTATGGAGTTTACTTTTATTAAAAAAAATAGAGTTCAACCAATAGATAAGAAACTTTCATTTCCAAATATTTTAGATAAATCAAACAACCCAAATAAAAAAGATATCAAGCTTCCTGATTGTTGGTATAATGATTATTTATAGATAATATTTAGCTTTTAAGTTTATTTAATAATTCGTTTAAAATTTCAACTTTTAAAAAAATGTCCCCATTTGATTGATTTTTAAGTGTGGGAGTTTTTAGTCTTATGTAACTTAAATTTAGAATTTGGCTTAATCTCCAACATTTAAGGCTGGGGTGGTGTTTGGGTATTATTTCAATAATATTTGTATGTGGTTTACAAAAAATTATATTAGTAAAAGCTGCACCATGCGCTCCAATTATCGTAGATGAATTTTGAAATAAATTAATTTGCTCAAGAAATTTTAGTTCTTCAGTTTTATAAATGTTAAATCCCTTATCAGTTAAAAAATTGATAACTTCTGTATTGTTTGAAATTTTGCAATGGTTATATGGAGAACTAGACCTATCTATATAAATTTTTTTATTTAAATTTAAATTTTTTGCATGAGGTAAATATTTTTCTCTATTCCAACTAACTATCCAGGAAGGAATATTTTTAATTTCATTTTGTATATATCCACTTCGATACCACGGGTGATTTACGGCTATTATTTCGTCTGCAAAAATATGATGATATTTTTTACTATCAATAAGTTTCTCAGTAGGGATTTTAAAAATAGAGTATATTTGTTTTTGCCATTCATTAACTTCAGGAACGTAAAAGAAATTAATTTCATCTAAATTATATTTTTCATTTAGAAGTTTTAATCTAGGAATAATATCAAAAATGAAATGAAAATAATTGTTTCCACTGCCACCCTGCACCATTGAAAAAACTTTTCCTTTATATTTCTTAATGAGTCTAGGAGTACCTTTTTTAATCACAGAATTATATTTTGCTTCAACAAGTTTATTTGCAGTTTGTTGAAAAGAAACATCAGGAATTAAATTATTACCTTGGATAATTGCAACATTTTCAGTTGTGTCAGTATAAATTCTACCATTCTTTATACTATATAAATGATAAGACATTTTTAAATCTACATCTGAATAAATTTTTTTTAGGGGAAAAATATTTACTCCAGAAATTTTATTATTAAAAATTATAATTTTGCCATATAAGAGTTTAAAAAAAATTTCGAAAAAAGATTTAAATAAAAATTGTAATATTTTTTTAAATTTATGCATATTTTATATAAAATTAATAAATTTTTATCTAAATAAGAAAAAAATAAAATATATGCTATATTATATTTTGTACAAATAAATTAAAATATTTTATGAGTAAAATAATAGATTGCGTTACATTTTTTAATGAAAATTTTATTTTTGACCTTAGATACAATATATTGAACGATTATGTAGATTATTTTATTATATGCGAGTCATTGTTTGACCACAAAGGAAATAAAAAAAAGATAAATTTTAATAATAATCAAAAATTTAATCAGAAAAAAATAAAACATTTAATTTTAGAGAGACCATTTCCAGAAAATACAAATTCTTGGGAAAAGCAAGCAATTCAAAGAGAATTTATATTAAAAAATTTAAATTTTGCAGATGCAGAGGACTATATTTTTTTCTCTGACCCAGACGAAATACCTAATCCTGATACTTTAATAAGTTTTGATTTAAAAAAAAAATATGGAATATTTTTACAGAAAAGTTTTGCTTATAAATTTAATATTTATAATCCGCATGAAAGCCCTTGGGAAGGAACAAGAGTATGCAAAAAAAAGAATTTAGAATCTATTGATTTTATGAGACAAAAAGTTAAGTCAAAAAATATTGAATATAACTTTTTAAGAATAGATAAGGAAAAAAATATACAGTTATATAAAGATGCGGGCTGGCACTTTAATAATCTTTTAAGTGTCTCAGATATATCTTTAAAATTAAAAACATTTGCACACAGTGAATTTACAGATTCAAAATTTTCGTCTATTAATGTAATAGAAGATAAAATTAAAAGTAGAGTTGATTTATTTGGTAGAGGACATCAATATAAACTGGTAGAGTTTGACAAAAGTTATCCAAATTATCTTATAAATAATATAGACAAGTATAAGTTTTTTATTGAATCATAGTCATGTGGAGAGATGGCCGAGTGGTTTAAGGCGCACGCTTGGAAAGTGTGTGTACCCTCACAGGTACCGTGGGTTCGAATCCCACTCTCTCCGCTATTAATTTAACCTTTTAGATCATTTAAAA
>Ga0209709_10003468_pt1 | contig 13064 bp, 14 predicted proteins | sample ArcticOcean_MG_C_2_FD_187435 | JGI IMG/M metagenome (GOLD analysis project Ga0209709, IMG submission 187435) | Marine microbial communities from western Arctic Ocean - ArcticOcean_MG_CB4_136 (SPAdes) (version 2) | ecosystem: Environmental > Aquatic > Marine > Oceanic | place: Arctic Ocean... | reverse complement strand
CTGCAAGTGGAGATTTATCTTCAAATCTATCTTTACTCGACATATCTAAAATCAAATTACTCCTATCCATTTTATCCAAAAATGACTTTACATATTCAATTTCAGGATTTTCATCAAATGGCGAGCAATCTTTTGCTTTCAAAGATATCTTTGCTTTATTTGCCATTAACACCTTTTAAAAATCGATCTTCAAAACCATCTAATTTTTCCTTCTTTGATTCCTTATCAAGATTACCACAATACGCCTCTAACATTGGTTTAATAGAAATGCCCCATAAAATCTTAACTGGATTTTTAGCTGATTTAAGTTTATTATCTGATGAAGTAAACAATAAAATATTTTTCATTTTGCTTTGAGTACTTATTACAATCTCCACTATCTCAGCAAAGAATGTATGTCCAATTTGCCATTGCTTACCAAAATCTTCATCATCTTTAAGTGATTTATTTAAGGCAGTTGCCCTTATAATAAATTCTTCTAAATGACCATCTTTAAAACCTGCACTTTTACTCTTAATTATACTCTTTAACGTATCTTCATTATATCCATAGAAATACCAAACAAATCTCCTTCTTAAAGCAAAATCTATTCGCTCTAATGAGAAATCAATTTCATTCATTGTACCAATAAAATACAAATTAGACGGGATATTTACAGTTATACGCTTACCATCTTTATCTAATGCTGATAATTCAACATCAGTATCCCTATTCTCAATTGCTGAAAATAACTCACCAAATAACCTACTTAAATCTACTCTGTTTATTTCATCAAGAATAATGACATAGGGCAATTTCTTTCCTGTGTTTTCATTCTCTTTATTAATTTCCTCAATTTTTTTTAACAACCATCCTTTTTCCCATACTGTGTTATCTTTCTCAATACGCATACCAATTATAAAATCTTCATAACTATAGTTAGCATGCAATTGTAAGTTGGAAATTCTATTTTCATATTCATCTTCAAAACCCGTATCTAGTGCTTTCTTAACATTTTCTTTAATAAAAGCTTGCCTTATTAAAATTTCTGCAAGCTTTTTAGCATTATATGTTTTTGAAGTTCCTGGAGGACCATAGAAAACTATAGATTTTTTAAATTTTAATGCCTTTAACTCTGAAAAGTCTTCTTTTGTATCAATTCCTTGAAAATTCCAAAATTGTCTTATTTCTTGAGTATAAAATCCATCACTTAATTCAACATCATACTCATCTTTTAATTTTGCTTTTATTGTTTGTATATTTTTATCATTATCTTTGGAAGAATCTGAATCTAATAGTTCTTTAAAAACTTCAACTATTTCCTTTTTATGATTATAATTTGCAATCGGCTCAAATTCATCAGGAGCACATAAGTGTAACAATATATTATGAGTAGCTATTGATTTTACTGACCATTTATACTCAATATCCCCTTGCTTTTCTCTATCCTCTTTAATAAAAGAAATAATATTCTTCTTAATACTCATAATATTAACTAAAGGTTCCCTCTGGAGACAATTGAATAAATTAATAATAAATTTTATTTCATGATACTTGTTTGTTTTATGATATTGACCTGCATGTAAAATTGTTTTTTTAGAAAAACAGGACATAAATTCTTCAGTATAACCTTCATCATTATTCGTATCTAATTTTTCATCTAAAAGTAATGAAACACTATTAAGTTTAGTTATATAGTTAATATCGCCAACAAAACAAGACCAAAGCCAAATTGCGTTAGCCATCAACTCTTTTTGAGATTCTGAGGTTAATTGTTTTTTAATTTTCTCATCAAACTCCATCTTAGACACATCTGGCTTCTTTATATAGTTTTCAATTAAACTTGAAACATTTTCCTTAGAAAACACCTCATTATCAGAAAACATTGATTTTCCACCTTTAAGTTTCTCTAAAAACTTATCGAACAACTCATATACTGTTTCTTTTGCCATTTTATTTTTATTAATTATAATTTACTTTTTCCCAACCTTTAACCTTAAATTAAATAATCTAAAGATTGTATTTTACTTCAACTCATCAATTCTGTCTGATAAGTCGTATTCTTCTAGATGACAAATAAATTCGTCCAGCATCATGCTCCTTAGTAAATCGGTGGGAATATGTTTTTATCCCCTTCTTCAAATATTAAATCTCCTGAACAATCATCCTCTGTCAGGATGTCTCTTTTACTAAAGGGAACTGCAGCTTTATCTAATAATCTCTCTTGAGACTCTTCATTAAGGTACTTTTCAATAAATTCCTCTTTCATTTTTTCTAAATTCTCAGAAATTTCATCAGATTTAAATCCAAAATCCTCAATTGATTCATGATCGGTCCATTCACCATCAGCATCCGTAAATTCTTCAAAATCCCATGGACTTGAAGAAGTACCACTTACTTTACTTTTTAAATCATAAAAGTAATAAGTATCTATTACTCCATCACCATCTGAATCTAGTTCAAAAACTATCGTATATTTTCCATTAGTTTTTACAACACGAGAATTTTTAATAGTAAAGTCTTCAGTGTTATTTTCATTGTTGTATGCACATATGTATATGTAATTTTTCATTTTTTAATTTTCTAAACATTCTATTTTACTTCAATTCATCAATCCTATCTGATAACTCGTATTCTTCTAGATGACAAATAAAATCCTCCAATTCTTCTTTTTCTGCTTCTCCCTTCAGTTTAATTGCCATATCCATAGCTGTTTCAGAAATTGGAATTCCATCTATAGATAAATCTGTAATAGAGTCTGACACAACTATAGATTGATAATCTTTGAAGGTTTCTGCTAAATCTAATATTTTATTAGCTATTTTTCCTTCTAATTCATCTGAAACTGTAAAGTACCCCTCACATGTCATTTCTGAGTATAGAGACTCTAAAGATTCAATGTCTTCCGCTACTGAAACACCCTTTTCAAACCAACCATTTGCTAAAGACTTAGCTGTGGTGTTTTCTCCATCAATTGAAGGTGTATATCTTCTTACAGCCATACATCCAAGATCTCTAAAATCGTAAGTAGAGGTAGATTTCTGTTCCAGCTCTAATAAAAGATGAATCCATCTCTTACTCACTTCTGTATACTTATTGTTTGGTAACTCATTAGGATCATAGATATTCCTTAAAATAGTTTCAAAGCAATTATTCATATCTGAAATAAGTGAAGAACTAAAACAAACATTGAAATTTTGCTTTTCACCATTAAAAGTATTATCCTTTATAACTTCAGAAAAGATGTTAATTATCTTATTATGTGTGTTAGAGGTCAATACTTCATCTTCAAATTTTTGAATATCATGAATAAAACCACTTAAACGAGACATAATATCTTCAAAATTATGTGACTTATCAATTATTTTTTCACAAGACAATAAAATTTCCTTTGCAAATTCATCATCTTTTAAATTTCTTTGTACGAAATAGAAAACAGAATACCTGTCAGGAAAATTACTCCCATATTCTTTTAAGGCTTTCAAACAATAGTCTTTAGCTTTTAATTTATCAATATTTCCTTCCTGACAATAAAACTGTGCTAAATTTGTAAAATCTCTTGATCTTTCAGCTAAATTTTCCGCTTTCAAACAATAGTCTGTAGCTTTTGATTTATCTATAATTCCTTCTTGAAAATAAAACCGTGCTAAATCCGTAAAGTCACTATAACTCTCAGCTAAATTTTCTGCTTTCAAACAATAGTCTGTAGCTTTTGATTTATCTATATTTCCTTCTTGACAATAAAACTGTGCTAGATCTGTAAAATCACTAAAACTCTCAGCTAAATTTCCTGCTTTATTAAGAGCCTTATCTGAATAGGACTTATCAATACTTAAATAATCTGTTGCTAAATCTAAATAGTCCCAAGTATCACACGCTTCTTTTTCTCTTTCTGAAAATTCCTCTATCTGTTCTTTTGTTAATCCCATTTTTATTTATTTTAAAATTACCTACTCTATTTGCTTTTCGGCTAACGCATTTATTTAATTTACTTTCTCCCAACCTTTTTTAACATTATCTTCCAATTCCAACTTTAAAACATCTTCAATCTGTTTTAAATTCTCTGATACCTTTATTTCTTTTTTCAGTGGGTCTTTTCTTCCTGGTGAGTAGTCAGTATAATGATATACAAATGCAGGAAACTCATTACTTTCTTCTTTATTTGTTTTCCAAACTACAAACTTTCTTACCTTTTTTATTCCCTTACTTTCCTTTACATATACTTCCCTGTGTAATAATTTACTTTCTTTTAGTTCAGAATTGCTTTTTTCATTAGTTTCCAAAGAAATAATCTTGGTAATTTGACTTATACCAACATCTTCAGTATTTACCTTTTTATCATCTCTGAAAGACAGAAACACTCCAGCAGTTACCGAAACAGATGGTTTCTTAAACACGGCAGAATAACTCTCATTTTCAAATGTAAGACTCATCTTTTTTATACATCCTTTCGAGTTCTCGTTATATACATCCAAACAAGAAAACTCAACTACTTTTATTGGTTTTACCATAGTAAATGCAATGTTTGATGAGGAAACCTCAACATAATCTGAATCTACTTTCTGTTTTTCTAATTCCTTAAAAATTGAATCTCTTTGCTCATCAGTAAATCCATTCCCAACTTTAGCAATAGTCAAATATTCATTTTCTGAAATTTTAAGAGCTAATAATAATTCTTTTAACTTATTTTCCCTACTACCTTCTCCTTCCGAAAAACCAACAACTACTGCATCTAAAGTTATAAGTGGTTTTATTTTATAAGTTGGTCCGTTATCAGATTGTACAATAATTCCTTCTTCATTTCCTTTCACTACAATATCCTGAAATAAAGATTCAATGTCTTTTCTGCTTTCTACAAAAGAGGTTTCAACTGCATTTACAGAGTTACCAGTTTTCAATAACTCCTTCAACTTAGTGTCTAATTCCTTTATATTAAAGTCTTTTTCTTCACCATCTAAAGTTAATATATCAAATGCTTTGTATTGAATATCCTTATGATTATCATCTAATCCAGAAGTCAAGTCAAAAGAACGAGATCGCTCCCCCTCTTTATGTAAATACAGTTCTCCAGCAAATACAATTTCCTTACACTTTCCTTTTAATAATTCGTCTGCTTCTTTCAAAAGCCCTAAATCAGCTAACTGTCTTCCTCCATGATTATAAAGTATCGATTTCTTACCATCAAAATACAATAAATATAGATGACCATCATATTTTTTAGACACAGCATATTCACCTGACTCTATTATCTTAGTTGTTATTTCGTCTGAGGAAACTGGCAGATATCTTGAAGCTGTTTTCCTTTTATATTCTTTTGCTAATTGTAATATATCCATTTTCTTATTTTTTAGGTAAAGATTTTAATTCCTGGTCAGTTAAATGAAGAATTAAACAATATTTATCTTCTTGTACTCTCCCTTCCAAAAACGCCCTATAAGGCTTTCCTCCATCATTCATTACCAAAGGTTCTTTCCCTGACTTACCACCTCCTAACATCATTAATGAATCTTTATCGGAGAGTTGTTTTGCCATTTCAAACAGAAAATCATAAGTAAGTCCGTTAATGTGTTTTATCTGATATTTTTTATTAAAAACTAACTTATTATATACTTTTGATTTTGACATCATTTTTCCTGTCCATTTTACAATTTGGTCTAATATATTACTCTCATTGTATTTTGGTTCTCTTTCTTCTTTTAGTTCAGCAGTAGGGCTAAATATCTTTTCTGTTTTCTTTACTTTAAATACTGGCTTCTGTTGTTCGTTTACATAAACTCTCTGTAATCCAGAAATATATTTTCCACCCATTTCAAAATCAATTTCCGGGTCATCTTTGATTATTTTTTCGGATAACAAAATAGATTTTTGTAATTCTTCATCTTCTTTATTATCTACTTTAAAATCTTTTATCAAAGTACTAAAATCAGTAGTTGAAGTAGATTTTAAAACCCTTTTATTTATAACATCACCTGGAGCATTTACCCCTAATCTAATAGATGATTTTGGGTTTAATGATCGGTAAGTTACCTCTGCATCTCTATTCTTCTCGTTTGATAATTTTATATATCTAATCATAATTTATATTTTAAAACATTGCAAAATCTAATTCATCTTCCTCTTGAGTATCGTCTTCAAGTTCTACTAACTCTGTTTCATTATCATTTAATCCAATAAATTCTAAATCCGCAATCTTTCCAATTACTGCAAAAGCTGTTTGTCCATTACTGATTAAAAAGGCGTCATCTCCTTCATAATCTGCTCTATAATTGAATATGAAAGAAAATACTTTTCCATCTTTTAGTTCAGATAACATTGTAGTGGCATCTTCCATATTTAACTGATAAACTGTTTTTACCGCTAAGGAAAGGTAATCATCAATTGTAGATTCTTTTAACTCAATCTTACCATCATATACAGATGGAATCTTCTCCACCTTCTCTCCTTCCTGATTAAAACCAACTAAATCAGAAGAAGAAACAGTCTCTCCTTTATCATTAAATTTTATTAGTGATGAACTACCTGAAGGTAATACATGTACTCCATCTGAAATAGAAGCTAATTTGCATTTACTGCCATTTTCATCACACACCTCTAGAGTTGACCAACCGTAAATCTTCTTTCGATCCACCTTTTTTAGTTCCGCCATTACTGAAGAACCATTTATTATAAATTCTGCTTGTTTTGCCATATTATTCTATTTTCTATCTAATTTAATTATTAAAAACATTAATTAATAATTCTTTTTTTATCGATAACATTAATTATTCTAAAATTAAATCAATAATTCTTGAAGTTATTTTATTGAATTTTTCAGACCCTACTTCATTATAAAATCCTGTTTCAATCTTAATGTATGAGCTTCCTCCACCGATTTTTCTTGAAATATTTTCACTTTCAGATAAGCTGAACTCTAATTTTACAGTATCTAAAATTAACTTTGCTTTAAATTTTACCCAAATTCTAAACCCTCCTCTTTTTCTAGGGTTTCCAGAATAAAACAACTGTTTATTTCCGTGTTTTGACGAATCATTATTAAAAGAACATCCCGTTTTTGCTAAGGAAACTCTATATTTATCATTTTCCTTAGATTCCCCTTCTAATCTACTCCAGATGTTTCCCCAAGCTACAACACTTTCTTCATCAGCTTGTTCTTCTCTTAATTGTATTAGTTTAGAATCAACTCCATCATAAATAGTTTTATTTCCTACTTTTTGAACTGCCTGTTTTGTTTCAATATCATCATCCACAGAAGTCATTGAAGCAAAGGTCATGGATTCTAAAATTTCTTCCTCAAGAGTTTCTTTATATTTATCTCTTAGTAAATTTAATAACTCTATGACAGAGAAAACTTTAGATTTCATATATGGATCTTTTTGACAAGAACCCCAAGCTACTTGTTCCCATTCTTCATCAACCAAATCGTTATCACCAAATTTAAGTAATTTCTCCTGTACCTCTTCCCACTCAATACTACACTTATTTGCAAATGCTTTATCCCATTTTGTAAAATCAGGTTTTTGTGTCATTAAACGAAAAATTTTAGGATATGAAATCTGAATTCCTAACAAAGCAAATAACATGTAATCATCTCCTGATGAATTTTCATCATCAACTTCTTTCAAAGTATTTATTAAACTAAAAGAATTCAAATACCTTTTTAAACTTCTGGGATTATAACCAATGGTTAATCTAACTGTTTTAGCATACAATTCAGCATGGTCCTCCTCTATTACTACGCCAATTGACTTCAACTGTTCTAGTAAGAAATTTTCAATATCATAGGTGCCAATTGGCATTGAAAAAGGGACTTGAATAATCTTATCAAAAAACGATCTAAATTCTCTTTCATTTTCTTCAGTTTTCTTTCCAAATTTATTTTCCAAACCTTTTACTACAATTTCATAATCAATTGCTAAAATAAAGACACAATGTGGAATATCAAACAGATTTTTTAACGACTCTAATACTTCTACAGCATCAGCAGGAGGAATTCTATCCAAATCATCTACAAAGAAAACAACCTTCTTATATGGATTCTTTGAATCGTTTATTAAATCATCAATTAATGAAGCAATTAGAGATTTTATCTCTGCAATCTCAGCTCTTGCCTTTGAAGTAGAACTAATATTAGATGCATCTTTTAAATTAATACCTGTTTGACTAGAAATAACTTGGTTAGCTAAACCTCCAAGGAAACTTGCTGCCTTTTTAAATTTATCTTCTGCTTCATCTTTTAATGTCCATTTCCCTTCTTTTTTACACGACTCTTTTAACTTTTCTAACATCCCTCTTAAAACACCAGGAGTAGTCTCGTGTGCTCCTCTAAACATAGAGTATTCCCAAGTATTTACCCATGAAGTCGCTATTTCTTTTTCAGTAAAATCTTCTAGTAAAAGTGACATTAATGATGTTTTTCCTGTACCCCATTCTCCTTGTAATCCGATAGTAATTGGTGTTTTACTTTTTACAATAAAATTAGAAAGAGCAATACTATATTTTTCTACTTTCAATAAATCCTCTGATTGAAATGAAATTGGTTTGTCTGTAATTGAACTCATAATTTTTGTATTTTATTTATTACTAGTATTTACCAAGTGGTAAGGGACTGAAAATATCATCTCCGTCACTAATCCATTCGTGACAGTATGATAAAAATTCTTGTTGTTTCTCATAGATACTTTCTCGAAAATTCGTCCCAGCTGATTCGTACCCCTCATCTTCCCAATCCATTTCAATTGTTGGATCTAGTATTTCCTCCTCTTTTTGCATAATACTATAATTAACATTTTCCTCTCCCCAACTTTTAAGTACTATTGCTCCAACAGGGGAATATCCTTCGTCTTCATAAATCACTTCTATAACCACTTTTGGATCTATTTTATGGCATAATTTAAATAAGTGTATAAAAAATTCTATTGGTGGGTATGTTGCTGATTCCATTGAAAACTGTCCATAATCTTGCACATCATAAAGGTAATTCCATTTAGCTCCCATGTATTTATATGACCAATCAAACATTACTGATTTACCATCTTCACTTGTTTCTACTTTGTCATAAAATGCTGCAGAAAACGCATGAACTCCATTACCATTATCAAATGTATTATCTTTAGCTAACTCTTCAGCTTTTACGATTCTATCATCCACCATTTTTTTTACTTCATCATTACCAAGTACTAAAACTTGACTTTTTAAATTATTTGACATTCTATTTATTTATTAAATTATTAAAAATTTTAATCAACGATGCTTTTGTTTCATCAGTGACCTCATCTGTTTTGTCAACTAACCCATCAATTAGTGGTTCATCTAGAATACACCATTCATTACTACATACATCACAACTGAAACATTCATTATAATCATTATCTTGAATAGATATCCAACCTCCATTACCTCCCAATACATACTGATTTAATTGAAGCGACTGTACTCTAACTTCATTCTTGAAGTTTTCTGTTATAGTAATGTTAGTATCAGCAAAATACACTTCCGCCAACACAGGAGTATTATCTATAATTTTTACACTCACGCTAGTTCTTTCTCCTTGAGATGAAATTCCCCATGCATCAAATGCATAACGAATTTCTAATCCATTAAATTTTTCCATCTTTATTTATTTTAGCTTAATATTAGTATGTCCATACAAATTTTCAGGTTTTTGATTACTATTTCACTTTATATTGTTCAATTACTTCATCAGGAATTTCATCAACTTTATTTACTAACCACATCTCATCTGATGTAATGGAGTGTTTCATTAACATACTATCCATTGTATACCCTTCAAATCTAGTCATAAGTTGCCTTTTTCTTTTAAAATAAAATAGAAACATGAAATAGTAAAACCCGCCAATCCCTAATCCTTCAAGGGGTCTTTCAAAAATCAAACCTTTATAATCAATTATTTGGGGGACTGCCAAATCTATTAAATTTCTAGCATCTTCAGTAATTTTAACCCCCTTCATATCAAAATCGTCATCATCCACACAAGCATCAACACCTTTTTCTTTAAGTTTAATACATTTATCTCTAAATAAATTATACTTATTAGCTGTAACTAACTTTTGTTCTTTTTCTGATAACTCTTTAAAATCCATTATTCTTTACTTTGATTATATCTTGCTTTTAAATAATCTTTACTAATTTTCCTTTTGATTCAGGATCTCCTAATTTTTATAACTTTCTTTTCGTTAAAAATAACAAAATTTATTACACTAAAAAAATAGCAAAGTTAAAGTTGAAAAAAATTAAAAACATCATTTTCAACAGTTATAAATAATTTCATAAATTTGTTGAAAATTATAATATCTTAAAACAAAAAATATGACAACAGAAATTCAAGATAAACATTTGGTATTTACTGGAAAAATGGAACATGGTGATAGAGATGAAATGAAAGATGAAGCAAAGAAATTAGGAGCAATTATCCAAAGTGATGTTAATAGCAAAACAGATATGCTGATTTGCGGAGCAGATGTAGCACATAACAGCAAAAGTACTAAACGTAAAAAGGCTGAGGAACTTGGGGTTAAGATTATAGATGAAGGAACTTATTATAACTTAATAAAGTCCTGATAAAATAGTAGTTCCAATAATAGATTCACATTACATGAGCTTTGACAATACAGATAGTTTTAGTGAAAAATATGTTTTCAAAAAATATCTGAAAAAAAACCTACTTGAGTCAAAGGACTGCAATAGAAAAACGTATAAGACTAATCAATCATTTTGATAAAAGTATACCTGGGCTATTAAATACAACAATTGATAAAAAAGGCATAGGTATTTTTACCGTCAGAAATATTGCACTAATTTATAAAATATTTTTTATTAAGTTTGTAATATGAAAAATTTAATACAATTAGATCATAATAAATCATACACAGAAGATGGCTTGCTATTTATTGATGGAAAATCTTATAATTTCGATGGGACAATTACTATTTTTAAAACCGAGAACCAATATAAAGAAGAAAATAGTGGAATAGAATTTGCACAAACTCATTTTGATGATAAATTAGGCTATATTGAAGACACTCATACATTCATAATTGGGGGTAATATAGATGATTTACATGATCAATTTCATTATTCAGATGATATGGATAGTGATGGTTTTGAAGAATTAATTAGAGTATTATCTGAAATTGCTACTAAACCTTTTAAGATAGCAACAGTTTCATGGGAAGAAAGTGGAATAGGTGTTTATTATATAGAATATGGTAAAACTTTTCAATCTGTTCGATTAGATTTTGATGATTGGGAGGAAACGGCTTTATTTAAAGAAGTAGCCAAAGAAAATAAATTTGATATCAATAGTGATGATTTCTATGATGATGATCATGAAAATGGAAGTAGCCCGTGTCAGCAAGTATGTGACAAATTATACAATCAATTATTATCAGAGCCAGAGTTATTAGCACCCGATTGGTTTTAAGTATTATAGAGAAAATAGAGATAGTAGTATTACAACCCAAACAATTTTCACTAGATTACAGTAAGCTTTAGAACTAAAATTTGCACCACTTTTTGCACCGCTAACCAATCTACTAAACCAAACTTAAGAAATTTATTTGATTATCTGAGTAATCTCTTATTTTAAAAAATAATAAATCACCTATTTCTTATCAGCACAATCTTTACAAATTCTTATCCAATCATCATCATAATCCTCTAAGGGTGTTGAATCACAAAACGCAACTTCTGTCCAACATTCATCACAATCTACCAGCAATAATTCCATAAAATCTTCTTTCGTAAAAATCAAGCTTGTTAGATACTCAGGTACATCATCATCACCATCAGTATAGAGCGCTGTTTCATGTGTATTTTTCTCACCTGACGCACCTAATTTGCATAATTTTAGGAATTCTTTAACTTCTTCTTTCCCAATATGTTTTTCAAGCTGGTGAATTTCTTCAAATTCCACCATATCTCGATATCGCATTTCATGCCAACTATACGGATCTTCTTCCTCAACATACCACTCTTGAATATGGAGTATTTGAAGACAACCCAAACATTCATCTATTGATACTTTGTTTTCTGTCATATCATTAATAACGTACTCTTTAATCTCATCCAACCAAAACTCTCTATTAATTTCTTTCATTTTTTAATTATTTACTTGTAAAAGTACAAAAAATCAAGTCGGGGTAGCAGGATTACAACCTCTACTCTTTTCACTAGATTACAGCAAGCGTTCAAACTAAAATTTGCACCACTTTTTGCACCGCTAACCAATCTACTAAAACAAACTTAAAAAAATTAATTGGATTTTCTGAGTAGAGAATTATTTTTTAAAATAATTAATCTAACTTCAATTGGTTCTATTTCCTCAATCTCTTCATAAGACTTTACCTTAAACAAACCCACTCAATTGAGTGGGTTTTTCTGTTTTTATGACTTTACTTTAAAGGACCAATTAACAAGAAATTCTGCTACTGCATCCCCTTGCTCATCAGTAGCAACAGTTAAGGCTTCAATAGTCTGTCCCTCTCCTGTTTCTATACTTTTTTGAATAGTTGCTGAAATTTCTTTTCCTTGATTACACCTAAATGTAATTGTTCCTGTTGCTTTTTTCATAAAACTCACCTTTAAGCCAACTACAAGCATAGATATTTTAGGGCTTTTCTTATAATTTTTTGAAGCCGCTAACATCCCTGAAGCCAACTCCCCTGCCATGCAAAGACATGCAAAATAAATAGATCCAAATGGATTTTTATTCAAGTACTTATACCTAATTTGAACCAATGAATATTCATCAGTCAGTTCTTTTAATTTTAACCCTGTTAAAAAAGCCATTGGTAATTTTAAAAGCAGAAATAACTTAAAGAAAAATGGGTTTAACATTTTTTGCTGAAAAGATTTATTTGCTTTAGCTTGAACCATAATTATAATTTTCTACAAGAATAAAAAAATCCCTGCAGTAAACTGCAAGGATTTAATTTGTTTTGGCGGTCTGGACGGGACTCGAACCCGCGACCCCATGCGTGACAGGCATGTATTCTAACCAGCTGAACTACCAGACCGTACTTTAAAAAGTGCTGCAAATATAAATTGTTTTTACAAACCTCAAAGCA
>Ga0209709_10003467_pt1 | contig 13065 bp, 8 predicted proteins | sample ArcticOcean_MG_C_2_FD_187435 | JGI IMG/M metagenome (GOLD analysis project Ga0209709, IMG submission 187435) | Marine microbial communities from western Arctic Ocean - ArcticOcean_MG_CB4_136 (SPAdes) (version 2) | ecosystem: Environmental > Aquatic > Marine > Oceanic | place: Arctic Ocean... | reverse complement strand
AAGCACTAACTTTGACTCCATTTGCCAATAATGTCTCGCTCAATGGCGCTGCTGGAGTTTCTCTTGGGTCTCCAACTTCTGCCTTATACGACCAACCTAGGAGTAGAACGCGGGCATCGTTTGCCTCGACCCCATGCTTGCTCATTAATTTACGAATCACTCCAGCAACATGCACTGGCATGTTACGGTTTACTGCGCGGGCTGCGGTAATTAATTCAGCAGGAACTCCGACATCAGCCGCTCGCTGAATCATGTAATACGGGTCAACGGGAATACAATGGCCACCAACACCAACACCGGGTGTGTAGCGATGGAAGTTCCATTTGGTTGCTGCTGCTGATAATACATCTTCAACATCAACATCCAATGCAGGGAAGATTCGAGCCAACTCGTTGACCAAAGCAATATTGATGTCTCGTTGAACGTTTTCGATGACTTTAGCAGCCTCAGCCACTTCCATTTTACCAACATAGCGAACATCTTCACTAGTCAAACGCTGGTACAAAGCGACCAGTGCTGCACCGACTTCAGGATTTTCACAACCGATGACACGGGCAACTTGACGAACTCCACGCTCTGGGTCCCCAGGATTGAATCTTTCAGGGCAGTAAGCGATATCCAAATCTTCACCGATGACTAAACCTAATTCTTCAATAATTGGATTCCATGTTTGAGCTGTAACCCCTGGGTAAACGGTAGATTCGAGAACTACTATAGTTCGAGAGCCTTTTGAAATCGCTTGGAATACATCTCGTCCTGCACCAGCCACATAGGATAAGTCGGGTTTGAGGTCATGGGTAATCGGAGTTGGAACAGTTACCAAAATCACATCGCAGTGTGGTACTGCTTCTGCTGAAGATTTAGTGATATTCCAGCGTTCAGTTCCAGGTGCAGGAATGATATCATCAACATCTGGGTCGCCAGTTGGGTTTTTTCCTGCTTTGACCATGTCGACTGTTCTTTGAGAAACATCAACGCCCCAGACATTGAATCCAGCATCATGGAAACCGATTGCAGTCGGTAATCCAACATAGCCTAATCCGATAATGCCGACCGTTAATGTACCATCTTGTACAGAATCAGAAAACGATTTGCCCCATCCCATAATGTGTGCGTAACGGCTGGCTGTGTTGAAGATAACGGTCAAGACCTAAAGGGTGTAATCAACTTTTAACAAATCCTCTTTCTCTAAAAATCAAAAATAAACTAATTAATCCACTTCTTTTCCTTTTGGTTTGGATTGAGTTGCTTCAAAATGGATTAATTCGGAGAAGATGCACGGTTTGATTGAAGAACAAAAGGTGTTTACACCGATGTATGGGCGAAGAGGTGGTTTGGGAATTAGATGGGCGAACCTCTTTATTTGGCTCACCCTTCAGGATGATGCGAAACATTCGTTCACATAGTCAACTGTTGAAAAACTTCATTGCTCGTGATTTGAAAATGCGTTATCATAATTCAATCATTGGTTATGGATGGTCTGTATTGGAACCATTGGCCTTAACGATCACCTTTTACATCCTTTTTTCAATATTATCTGATAGTGAAGATCCATATCGACCTCTAACTATTTTACTCGGAATTCTCTCTTGGTCACTATTTGCCAAAACATTGGCAACATGTACAACTGCATTACAACGCAATTCCTCTCTAATACAGCGGGTATATTTTCCAAGAGAGTTATTCTTATTTTCTAAAGCCGGATTTAATATTTTCCAACTTTTACTCAGCCTATTAGTGGTTATTCCATTACTAATCAAATACAATATGTATCCCTCATCCACCCTTCTCTTACTTCCGGTTGCGATTGCTCTAATCACGATGCTTGCCCTCGGTTTGGCCTTTTTTTCAAGTATTTTTCAAACAAAAGCTCGGGATGTAGAGCACATGGTAGCCATCGGGTTACGGGTTAGTTTCTATCTCTCACCAGTGTTTTATCCACTTGAGATGATTACAAGTGGAAGAGTTCCGGCACGGTTTATAGATACATATCTCTTAGTTAATCCAATGGCAACTTACATCACAATGATTCGTTCATCATTTACTGGAGATCCCCTTGGGATACCATCCCAAAACATTGCTTTCACCGTGATAACCACATTAGTCATCTTTTGGCTTGGTTCAATATATTTCATGCGCAATGAGAGAAAGGCGGTGAAGTTTCTATGAAAGCCGATGAAGTGATTACTCTTGAAAATATAGTTTTGGATTATCCCCGTAAGAAAAAAGGAATTGGAATGTTCCGGGAATATCTAACGGGGAGGGTTAAAAGAAGAGCGCGCAAAGACCGATGGCTTCGCGCTTTAAATGGAATTGACCTCTCGATAAATGCAGGTGAAGTGGTTGGCCTTATTGGCCCAAATGGTTCGGGAAAAAGTACTTTGTTACGAGTAATCGCGGGCATCTATGCGCCTGATGAAGGAAAAATAAGAACCAAAGGAAGGCCTACCTTATTGGCTGGCGTTGGTACGGGATTTCAACAAGATCTCACCGGTCGAGAGAACATTAAATTAACTGCCAGTATTTACGGGTTATCAAAAAAAGAAACGGCAGCAATTGAAGAACCTGTCATTGATTTCTCAGGTATTCGTGATTTTATTGACGACCCGATACGCACCTATTCATCGGGTATGAAAGCCCGACTTGGCTTTGCTATCATTTCAAGTTTAAACCCAAAAATACTACTCCTAGATGAAGTGATGAGTGTTGGAGATCACGAGTTTAGGAAAAAATCAAGAGCGCGGATTGAGGAACTCGTTCAAGGAGAGGCTACTGTCGTGATTGTATCACATTCTAAATCAATCCTCAAGAGCATGTGTAGTAAAGTATACGGTATTGAAAAGGGCAAAATTGTTACCGGTGGCGACCTTGAATCCGCTTTTGAGTTTTATGAATCCGAAAAGGAGTGATTAGATGAGTGGGGTGGAAGACACATTGGACAACCTCGGCCAAGATGATACTTTGACCTTTTCGAGCAAACAAATTGAATATTTACGTGGTGAATTCGAAAGACAGCGCCGCTGGGTAAATCTTCTTTCAACAAGAGAAAAAAACGCTCTTGAAGAATTGGAACGGACTCTAAACTCCTTGAGTTATCGAGTTGGAAGGTTTCTGACCTGGAGCCCTAGAAAAATTCATACAATATTACAGAACCGAAATAAAAAGATAATTTATTTTGTTGAAGAAGATGAAGAAGAGAAGGAAAAGGAACTATTCCCCTCTTCATTATTGATTACTCCTGACTTATTGCCTAGTGAAAGCTCTTCTAGGAAAGCAGACTCATTAATTGAAGAAGTTTTGATTGCTGTTCGAAGAGGTAGTGTCTCTGTTAACTCGATACGTGATACCTTCTCAGAGGGTACAAACTCAATGCAAGACTCCGAACAAGCAAAAGCAGCAACAACAATCATGAATCACATGCTTTCATCAGCAATATATGGACCATCAATTAAGAATGTATTTGTCGGAATTTTACGTTCATTGGCGAAAGGCAACCCAAGTAACGCCCAAGAGTTCGGAGAGAGATTTATTGGTGATATAACTGATGAAAGAGCGATTAGAACACTGGTTCAAGTCCATGGTAAGATGGGGAACTTTTCTCGCCCATTAGAGTTGTTGAAACTAATGCCAAGGGATTCCTGGCGCAAAGAGCAAGAAAAAAGATTTTCAGCAGCAGCAGCACTTCTAAAGAATGGTTTGAAACTAAATAGTAGGAAACCCGTAAAAATAGAGCCTAAGGGAAAAAGTGTGATTTACCATGCAAGCCAAAGCATGCCACACACAAGTTCCGGATACGCTATTAGAACTCATGGTTTAGTTTCTTCACTCAAAAAGAAAGGCTATAGCGTCGACGTGTTACTTCGTAATGGATATCCATTAGATAGGAGTGATTTTAAGGGCGGAACTGTCCATCCGATTGAAGAAATAGAGGATGTATCTTATCATTTCAGCCACACTAACCCCAACGATTCAACTTTAATCAATTATCAAGAGGTCTACAATTTCAATCAATTGCAGAATTATGAAACTCAGGCAATAAATTCTATTATTTCTGCTGCTAAGAAAATTAATCCTATCGCAATACATTCAGCTTCCAATTTTGTAGTGGGATTGGCCGGAGTGAAGGCGGCAAAAACTCTCGGCATACCATCAATTTACGAGATACGGGGGTTTTGGCATCTCACCCAGTCAACTAAAAAAGAGGGATATGAGGGCTCGGATCATTATACATTGAGTGAGAGGTTTGAAATTGAAGTTGCAAAGGAATCGGATTATGTTTTTACAATAACAAATGCTCTAAAAGAAATATTAGTTGATAGTGGAGTTGAGGAAAGTAAAATTTCTGTATTACCTAACGCAGTAGATATCTCAAAGTTCAATCTAAATCCAAAAGACAGAAAACTGGAAAAAGAATTAGGCTTCGAAGGTAAAGTAGTGATTGGTTATATCGGTTCATTTGTTAATTATGAAGGGCTTGATTTACTCCTTGAAGCGTGTGCTATTCTGAAAGAAAGGCACGGAGATATATTCCGACTATTATTGGTGGGGGATGGTGATATGATGCAATTATTACGAAGAACTGCACGCTTCTTACAATTAGAAGAAATTATTGTCTTCACCGGTAGAATTCCTCATGAAGAGGTTCAACAATACTACTCATTGATTGATATAGCACCGTTGCCAAGAAAAGGATTACGAGTGTGTGAATTAGTATCGCCATTGAAACCATTTGAAGCGATGGGTTCTGGTAAAGTATTGATAACTTCAAGTGTTCAAGCACTGGCTGAAATTGTTGAAGATGGTGTCACTGGGATGGTTTTTGAAAAGGATAATTCTGAAGATTTAGCAGCAAAACTCGAGATTGCGATTTTAAATGAAGACCTGCGCAACGCAATAGGTGAAAATGCAAACAAATGGGTGACTGAGAACCACTCATGGGATGTGATTTCTGAAAGAGTCACTAAGGTTTATGACGAAATAATGGAGATGAGAACATGATAGGACCAGTTATACTAGTAGTCGGAGCCAGACCTAATTTTATGAAAATCGCACCAATTCATGCTGAACTTGCAAGGCGTGGAATAGAACAAATATTACTTCACACAGGACAGCATTATGATGACAATATGTCAAAGGTTTTCTTTGATGATTTAGGCATGCCTCAGCCAGACATATATCTTGGAATCGGCAGTGGTAGTCACGCTACTCAAACTGCTAAAGTCATGGTTGAATTTGAAACAGTATGCAACGAACACAAACCCAGTATGGTCATTGTAGTGGGTGATGTCAACTCAACCGTAGCATGTAGTATGGTTTGTGCAAAGGAAGGGATTCCCTGTGCTCACGTTGAAGCTGGGTTGCGTTCATTTGATAGAGAAATGCCTGAAGAAATCAACCGCTTAATTACTGATGCAATTGCTGATTATTTACTCACACCATCTCCTGATGGCGACGAGAATCTTAGAAATGAAGGAGTTGCAGAAGAGCGCATTAAGCGAGTTGGAAATGTGATGATCGATTCATTATTCAATAATCTAGAACGTGCTAAAGAAAGTACTATTCATTCAGACCTAGGAATAGAAAAAGGGAACTATGGAGTTCTAACACTTCATCGCCCAAGTAATGTTGACCATAAAGAGGCCTTTGCAGGAATTTTAACTGCACTGGAACAGATCGGTGAACGAATTCCCCTGGTATTCCCCTTACATCCAAGAACTAAGAATCGAGCTGAACAATTCGGTTTGATGGAGCGTCTAGAAGCGATTCCAAATATTGTGTTAACAGGTCCTGCGGGATATCTTGATTTCGTTGCATTGATGGCCGAATCAAAAATCGTATTGACTGATTCTGGTGGTTTGCAGGAAGAGACTACTGCATTAGGAATTCCGTGCCTTACCCTGAGAGAGAATACAGAGCGCCCAATCACAGTAACAGAAGGGACCAACACAATTGTTGGCAACGACACTCAAGTAATTCTTGATGCTGCAAACGACGTACTCGACAACGGCGGCAAGGCGGGTAGAATTCCTGATTTATGGGATGGGAAAACTGCGGAGCGTATTGCTGACATAATACAAAGCACAATTCTTGAGGAGATATAATGGCTTCAGAATTGTCACTTAAAGCAAAGTACCGGGCAGATGTTCTCAAAAAAATGTCGCTCGAAGAAGCAACTTATTCCTGTCTTAACGCCAAAATGGCTAGAAATTTAGATAAAAATTCAGATGCGATAGAAATTACTAAACAAATAGTTCAAGAAATTACAGAATTACAACAAAATTGTTACTTATTTGCGGACTCAACAGCGGTTCACGGAAAAGAAATGATTGTAAAAAGAGCGCTTAATTGGATGGAGCACGGTTTTAGTTTGAATGGTTACAGATATGTTTTAAAATCACCATTTGAATGGACTCATCCAAAAGAAGCCTCGCGTAATCATCAATACAAGATTCAAGCTTGGATTATGATAGATGAATTACTCCGAGCATCTTTAATAAATAAAAAAATTGATTTTCTTGGAACCAGTCGAGAAATTGCCCTTGATTGGATTGATAACTTTCTACTTGGAGATGAGGTAGATGATTTCTGTTGGTATGACATGGGCACGGGTCAAAGGGCATCATTATTAGCATATATTACTCATAAAACAGCTCTTGAAAGTATCACTTCCAAAAAAACCCTAACAAAATCAAGATTTAATTACTCAGGACCTGGCCTGATGAAGTTAATTATTGCTGCTGACGTCCATATTCATGAATTAATGTCTGAAGATCGGATTGCTCTCCATAGTAACCATGGATTATTTCAAATGGCAGGGTTATTGGCATTATCTAGTTCCTTACCCATATTAAAATCATCAGCAGCTGCTCGGAAGTTTGCGATAGAGAAAATTGAATTTATGCTCAAAAATCATTTTTATGAAGATGGATTTCACAAGGAACATTCGCCAATGTATGCCGTGGTTGTAAGTAATTATTTGCATCAGATAAATTCTGCAGGGTGGATAGAAGGAAGTTCAACACTTGAATCCCTAACCTGCAAAGTAATCGAAAGCACTCAAAAATTCATCATGCCGAATGGATATTTTACTCCTTTAGGTGACAGTAATATGCGGTATTTGGCAGATTCACTTTGCCTCTTTGATGTTCATACAGATTCTCTAAAAACACCCTCGTGTCCTCCAGGCTTGCATATATTTAAAGAAGGGGGAGTGGCAATATTAGCGACAAATGACCAACATGGTAAGGCGGATGAGCACCTTGTTCTTTCCGCCCAATTTCACTCCCGTCAGCATAAACATGCAGATGATTTGACTCTCAATTATTGCATTAAAGGAAAACCTTATCTTATTGATGCGGGAACATTCACATATCATTATGACCAGTTAGAACGCATGTATATCGAATCAACAAAAGCGCATAATACGATTGAAATTGATGGGATGAATAACTCAAGGTTTCGTCTTGATGCTTATGGAAGTGCATTAACAAAAGTTTTTCAGATTGGTAATTGTACTGTAATGGAAGCAAAAATAAACCACAAACATTTGGTTCCTCGTAACATTCCAAATAACGTAATTAAGACTACAGATGGAGTAGATGTAAATATATTTCATACTCGGTTGGTGATAAACAAGCCTCAACATTTTCTCGCCGTCATAGACATATTAGAATCCGAAGAAGAGCATCAATATTCTCAATGGTTTCATTTGGCATCTAGATTGAATTTAGATAAGGTTACAAATGAACGTATTGAAATTAAGAACGATAAAGATGTTGCTAACTCGACTATTCACATAATCGCACAAACTGGAAATAACCAAGAATCGCAGATTTTCAAAGGCGAAAAAAAGCCAGAATTGATAGGCTGGCATTCAACGGACGGTTTGAAATTAGAACCAAACAGTTCACTGGTATCAAGAATCAATGCTAAATCAACGGTTATGTCAACTGTTTTTGATCTGAAAGGAGGTAGTATGACTCCTTTCGTTAAGGTGGCCAGCAACGGTAAATATATTCGGTTTTCAATTAATAATGGAACGAAATTTGACATAACAATCAGAGTTCGCTCTGATGGGGAATATCACGTAAAATGTCTTGATGGCGATCAAGAATCTGAGAAGACATTCAATTGGGACTGATTGTATGTTTTCGATACTTCATGTTTTGGCAAATAGCCCACTCGATGTAATCCATGACCATGTTCCTTATCGCGTTGAGATTCCGGCAATGCGCGCAGCTACAAAACTTAATCTTCCATTTGTCTATGAAATGCGAGGAATGTTGGTGTCTCAACTCTGCGGGGTGAAAAGATGGTAACCTTCTTGTTTGCGGGTCATAATTTTCATTTTATTGAAGGCTTGATTGACAGATTCAGCCGAGATGGGCACACCATACTGCGTGACCAATGGAAAGGCCATGTAATTCATGACGAAGAAGTCAGTCATTCTTTACTAAAGCAAGCTGACATCATCATTTGTGAATGGGCACTAGGCAATTCAGTGTGGTATTCGAATCACAAAAAACCCAATCAAAGGCTATTCATTCGTTTTCACAGACAAGAAATAGAAACTGATTATCCCAATCAAATTAATTGGATTTCGGTTGAAAAAATGGCCTTCGCTGCACCTTATTTTCAGGCACAAGCAATCGAGAAATTTTCAATTCCTCCTGAAAAAACCACCTTCATTCCGAATTATGTCGAAACTTCTCGTTTTGCTCTGGCCAAATCTCGCGATTCAAAGTATACAATCGGTATGCTTGGAATTATTCCACAGCTAAAGCGATTAGATCGTGCTTTAGATATATTGAAAATCGTTCGTGCTCAGGAACCGAGATTCAATCTTCGCATCAAGGGTAAATTGCCAGAGGACTATGCTTGGATGCTCAAACGAGAAGAAGAAATGAATTGGTATCAAGAACAGTTCGCTAGAATAAAATCAGATCCGATTTTAAACGGCCATGTCCATTTCGATAAATGGGGCCCTGATGTCCCCCAATGGTTCACGAAAATTAGTCATATCATATCTGTTTCAGATTACGAGGGTTCTCACCAGGCTGTGGCTGAGGGAGCATCTTCGGGTGCCGTTCCAACTATCATTAAGTGGAATGGAGCAGAACAGATTTATCCCTCTGACTGGTGTTATGATGATGTCTTATCTGCTGCTGCGGCCATCCTTACTAAATCATCGAAATCAAAGAATGGTCTTGAATGGTCTCGCGTTATTCGGAAACGATATGATATTAAGCGAATTTATAATTGTTGGAACAAGTTATTGGGAATTGAGAAGAGTCTATTGAGCAGGTTTCTATCCTCTCTGACAAATCTATTTTCCTCCTCATCCTCTTCAGTAGAGTTGCAGGGGGGAGAAAAATGAAGATACTTCATGTTTTGGCAAATAGCCCACCCGATGTAAACGGGTATGCAATTCGTACACATGGATTGTTGAAAGCGTATTCAGAACTTCCAGAAGTTGAAGTTGTAGGATTAACTTCACCTTGGTACCCTGAACGAGAAAGCATGTCCGAGCCAATAGAAAAGGATGGGGTGACTTACCACAGATGCCTTCATCCAGCTCGAATGAAATTAGTAAAAGGTCCAGGTCTGAAATGGACAGGGGCACGAGGCAGAACTCGGATGGCAGGTAGTGACGGATTCACAGCCAAACCGATTTGGAAGCGAGCCCTTAGTTTAGCATTCAAACCACTACGCCCGGGTTGGTCTTGGATAGAAGAAAGGATATTGTTCAAACATTTTACATCTAGAATTATTGAAGTAGCCAAGGAAGAAGGAGTAGATGTAATCCATGCCCATGTTCCTTATCGCGTTGGAATTCCGGCAATGCGCGCCGCTAGAAAACTTAATCTTCCATTTGTCTATGAAATGCGAGGAATGTGGGAAGAGTCGGCAGTAGCCAGTGGGCGTTGGAAAGCAGGTGGTCTTGCGCACAGACGTTTCCGCCGTATGGAAACTAAGGTTTTACGTGAAGCTGACTCTGTGATTTGCATCAGTGAAACATTGCGTCAAGAAGCAATTTCTAGAGGCGTGCCAGCGGACAAAATCAGCGTTATTCCTAATGCAGTAGACAAAGAAACTCAAAGAGAAGAATCTGAATTATTCAATTTGATGAAAGAAAAGTTGCAAGGCAGACCGGTTGTTGGCTACATCGGGAGCTTGAGAGAATTAGAGGGCGTAGATCTTACTGCTAAAGCAGTTTCAATCCTCAAAGAGCAAGGATTAGATGCCAATTTTTTTGTCCTCTCATCAGAATCTGGCCAATTAGAATTGCGAGATTATTGCCAATCCCTTGGTATTGCAGAACAATCTCACATAGTCGGTCCAGTACCTCATCATCAAGTTGCTCCATTTTACGATTTGATCGATGTCTTTGTTGTGAGTAGACCGGACACACGAGTTACCAGATTAGTGACTCCACTCAAGCCATTTGAGGCAATGCGTAGTGGAAGAGCCGTGGTAATGTCAAATCTTCCAGCATTATCTGAGATAATCAACGATGGGAAAACAGGGCGTCTATACCCTGCAGGAGATGCTCAAGCACTATCAAATGTCATTCAAGAGTTATTAGAAGATGAATCAATAAGAACCGAGTTAGGAAATAATGCACAATCATGGATTGTTGAAAACCGAACTTGGAAATCAGTAACACTAAATATCACTTCGATGTATGAAAAATTAGTTGGTAAATAATTATTTAATATGGTCTACAGCATCTTGTGTGTCCAATTATCTTTTTGTGGCAGGGGAATCTAAATCTGTAGATAAAATAGCGGAACACTTCAAATCTACGCACGGCGCTTCAGATGATGAATTAAGTTTTGACAAAATATCTGGTAACAAATCGGTTTTTGTAATCGAAAGGAATAATCAGAAAGGTAAGTCAAGTATATATCCTTTGGAGAAAGAAAGTTCCCTTTTCTTTCGTGGTCAAGCTATTGATCATTCAACAAAATCATTAATCTTGGGAGGCGAAGGATTTTCAGAATACGTTAACGATAATCCAGCATTATGCAACCCCAATCAAACCACTGACTTTGAAGGAAGTTATGTTTTAGCGCGCTGGAATCGAACGGAACTGACTTTTGAAAATGATTTATTTTCTATATACCGCGTAATTTGTTTTTTTACTGATGAAGTAGCGATAATTTCAGATTCCTTGGTTCTAATTATTGAGTGTCTTAAGAGTATAGATATTACTCCAAAAATTAATGCTAATGTAGCTGCAATAAAGGCATGGGATGCATCGGGTTTTCCGAATGCTCCAATTAGTCAAGAACTAATCCTAGAAGGGGCACATACATTACAGGCAGGGGCATTTTTAAAGTTAAAATGGACCCGAAAAGGAATCTCTTCAACAATAGTAAACCGTAATGTGAAACATGTGTTTGAATATCCGAATACTACCTATTCAAATGCACTAGAAACATGTGCAAATCATATGTATTCGAGTATCGACATGATTGCAAATTTATTCAACCCTGTCATTGAATTCGGGTTATCAGGAGGTTTAGATTCTAGATTGATTTTGGCATTTTGTCTTAAGTCACCTGAAATAATGAAATGTCTTAAAATTACTACTAACAAAAGTCCTGCAAGGCGTGATGATTATTCGGTTGTAGAAAAGTTGTCCAAAAAGTACAAATTTCAATTTAACCAAGATTCAACCGAATATTTGAAAGAGATTACTATGGAAAATAGAATTAAAATTGAAAATAAGTTTGGGTTTTGGTGCCTCGCCAGTAGTGGCACATATGACTCGTTTTACCTGACTTCTCACTTTTCAAAGTTTCCATGTTCAATCTCAATGTTAGGAGTTGGAGCAGAGCAGGTAAAACAAACTAGTGATCAAAGTCGCGTACACAAAATGGCCTCAAACCAGCCTGAAGAAATCCGAGATGCTGTAAGAAGCCAAGTGTCCAAATCATTAGATTTAATGGAGGTCAATAAAGAATCAGATGATGCTATGAAATGGCATCACATGACGCATAAAGCTGCTTATCATTTAGGATTTAAAATAGCACAATCTTCAATGATTCTAAGACCCTATGTCCAAAAGTCATTATTTGCAATATCTCAATTACCAGATAACCCATTTAGGGGCAAAAATATCAAAGGACCGACAGTTATCCATGATTTGTTAATTTTACTAAATCCTGAATTAGCATGTGAAGATTATGATTTGGAACACAAAAATATCTCGCTAGAATATGCAAAATCTAGGATTGAGGAATTAGGTGGTGTGATTACCCTTGAAACCACTAAAAAGCCAAACTGTTATGGTAAAATCCAGGCAGTAAATAATGGTCCAGCAGAGTCATTTCTTAGCGTAGTCTCTAATTTTACTATGGAAAATGGTATACCAATTAAGAAACAATTACTAATGAAGGTTAAAAAAATATATCAAGAGATTATGCCTGATGATTTGAAAGAATTGTATTTATCATGCTATGAAAACACAATTCGAAGTCTTAATGATGAATCAATTGAATTGAGTTATGCTGGATCCTTGGCAGCTCGATTTTTAGTATTCGAATTATTTGGCTAATTTGGATATTTACCATATGCTATTGTTCAATCAAATAATGAGAATGAGATTATTTTGGCAGCAGGTGTTCCTGCGCTTGGAGGATAATAATCAGGGTCATCTAACCGATCTACTGCAGTTTCATATGCCGGTAGATAAGCAGATTTTACTTCCCCATCAGTAATTTTTTCCCAGGCCCGATCTAAAGCTCCTCGGATAGAATCAATATCATTTTCATGATTTTGAAAGTCATGACGAACCATTTTCAAAAATGTGCTAGGTGGGCCATTTGACATTTCATTTATTGAACCATGGACGGTGTAAGGTTCGCTTTCGGATAATCTCAAAGGACCTCCTAATTTCTCTAATCTTGATTGAATATATTCTTCTGAAACATTGGATTTTTTATTTTCAAACTCAATTGCTGCCAATTCAGGATTTAGTAAAATTAGCATATCGTGCAACATAGTTGGGTCACCTTTTTTCACATGCTTGAAAGGATTGATATCTGAAATTGATAGTGC
>Ga0209709_10003465_pt1 | contig 13072 bp, 7 predicted proteins | sample ArcticOcean_MG_C_2_FD_187435 | JGI IMG/M metagenome (GOLD analysis project Ga0209709, IMG submission 187435) | Marine microbial communities from western Arctic Ocean - ArcticOcean_MG_CB4_136 (SPAdes) (version 2) | ecosystem: Environmental > Aquatic > Marine > Oceanic | place: Arctic Ocean... | reverse complement strand
ACCATAACGCTGAGCCCACAAATAGCATGCCGAAAGCAATCATTGCAGCCCATGCACTCGGTACGTGCCAATAGAAAATACGCTGTGCATCCGGGGCACGAAATGCCTCGATTGACACAGAAGGAGTCCATTCCATTCCTAACCAGAATGTCAGGCCTGCTCCGAAGAGTCCGACCATAGCAACCGCCTCCCCCCTGATGTTCATCATCAATTGCCCGTCGGGCTTCCGTCTTCAATGTTCATGCTGACAGTTTGTCAACAACTAGCGCCCATGGCAGTAATAGGATTGGAGTCAACAAGCGAATCATTACCGCATTAGGCCTTGATAATCGTAGGGTGGCGTGGCTTAGTAATCCGACGATTACTTCTGTGGAAGTTCCAAGAATAGCACCCGCTAAAATCAGTTTAGGAACGAATTCACCAGTTATTGATGATGCTAGTGCAGTAATGATTGAACATATTACCAATGAGTGGAATAAGGCATGTGGAGGAAATGCAGATTTGGTATTCCACCATGCGTATGCTCTGTTTTCGAGCGACAATCTGTGCATGGGATTACCACATAGTCCAGCGGTTAGTGCTGGTGCAAGAATGAATGCAGTAAGAGTGCGTCCTTCTAATTGAGTAGGGTCTAGCAATGCCAGCATAGCTCCTAATGTCAGTAAACCTGCAATTCCATTATTTGCAAATCCAGCCATTGTTCGCGAATTTAATCGACTACTTACGTTCGATTTCCTGATAGTTCCCATCTCAATCGAGTTGAATTTCCCAGTGGTTGGATTACCCTTTTTCTCATTAAATGGAAATTCAATTATTCTGTCTGCAGAAGAAACAATGCGTGAATCGTGGCTTGAAACTAGTATCGCATGGCCACCTGCTGCTAAATCGCGAAGAGTAGCAGCCAATCTTTCTACTGAATCATCATCCAAACCACTATCTGGTTCATCCAACAACACAGCGACAGGTTCAGGCGAAATCAGTGCAGGAACCAAGCCACAAAGTAATGCTACTCGCCTTCTTTGACCACCTGAAAGCATTGCAACCCTATCGTGGATTCTGTGGTCAAGCCCCCAGTCTGCTAAGAGCGAAGAAACATCAAAATGATGTCCAGCGGCATCTAGAATTCGTTCGCCCACTAATTCGTCACCCATTATGCAATCATCTTGTAGGCAAAGTCCGAAATTTGTTCGGCCTCTTCTGCCCTGTGAATCGCGAATTAGTTGGCCGGAAATTTCACAGGACCCATTTTCCATTGGAATTAGGCCAGCAGCCGTTTCAATAACTGTGGATTTTCCACAACCATTTGCCCCAGATAGACAAACAACTTCACCGCTGTCTACCGATACAGACCATTTGTCAAGTACCTGAGAACGCCCACGGCGCACTGTTACGTTTGACAGTTTGATGATTCCCATCAAAACTTGCGAGCGACCGCATTGGCTTCAAGCCGCCGCCTCCTCCGGTCAACTATGGAGGAGATATTATTCGGCCTGTGGATCGTCGCGATTATCGGTCCCCTAGTTTGGTCTTGGTACCATAAAGCATCGATTGCTATGGCAATGACTTTGTCACTCCTCTTTGGATATATTGTGCAATTAATCTGGGGCTGGGTACTCGAATTTAGTGAATTGAATGAACTCTATATCAGAGTTTTAATGATTCCAGTTTTAGTTGAGGATGGCTACTTTCACACACTGATTACGAGTGGTTTTTTGCATTCATGGAATGACCCACTTCACGTATTAGGAAATATCATAATTATTGCACTTGTTGGAATACCTCTTGAGGAGAGATTAGGTAGGGGCAAATGGCTCATTTCTTACACCATCGGTTTACTCGGTGGTTCGATAGCCTGGACCTTGGCAAATAGTGGCTCTTACACCCCTGCATTAGGTGCTTCAGGTGCGGCGTTTGGGATACTTGGAGCTTACATGTGCGGTTGGCCCGATGACGAGGTGTATTTCCCATTAATTTTAATCAGAAAATGGCCGGTTCAATTCATCGCTTTATTCTACTTCGGATTAGAAATTTACAATGCGTATCGAGTTTATGGATTATCCGAAGTAAGTCATGTAGCACATATTGCTCATTTTGGTGGTTTTATTCTTGCATATGTGACTTTACCAATTTTGAAGAAAGGGATTGAATGGGAAGGCGATGTAGAACTCACCGAAATCACTCAAGAAAACCCCTTCGAAGGCGTAGATAATCTTGTGAAACGTCTTCTCGAAGAGGGAGATGAAAAAGAAACCAGACAGGCTTGGCTTGAAGAAATCGCAGAGCGTGCTAAATGTCCTGTTTGTGAAGGAGATTTGCAGCTCAAAAAGATGCGAATTAGGTGTGTTGTCGAATCATCTCATGTAGCCTGGCCTTGAGTCCCGTAGGGACTCGTATTCACCCAAGGTTCATGTGTTATGCAAACCGCCCACAGGGCGTGATGGCATCCATGAGAGACCTGAAGGCGCTATTATTGGCAACCATATTTCTCATCGCAGACCTTTCTGCACTAGCATCAGCATCACCACCTTCTGATGAAATAGTATTCGAAGAAATGGATGACAGGATGCCAGATCGTAATAACCGAGCAGCTTCAGAAGACTACGGTTGGTGGTTTGCATATGGGCCTGATTCCAATTTTAATGGAATGGATGACCGGCTTGAAAAAGTGATTTCTGGCGAAGAATCTGTTTCAACAACTGCAATTCTCGGCGCTGATGGTCGAAAAACAGTCGCTATCGTTGTCGACTTTGCTTGGCACCCAGGTCAAGAAGAGACTGAAAATTTAGTTGCAATACTACGCAGCCATGGTTGGGATGCTAAAGATTCATGGTTCCAAGTTATGGATTCAATTGACTCAATAGCGGTTGACCATGTACCAGTTAGTTCACTCTTGGAGATTCAATCTTTAGAGTCGGTAGTTGTAATTGAAATGCAAAATGTGATTGGTTCAACCCTTGAGAATGCTAACGCAGCAACACGTATCAGACCATCTGATGTTTACTCAGGCACCGTTTACGACCGTGGTTACGATGGTGAAGGAATTGTGATTGCAGTACTTGATAGCGGCGTGGACAATGAACATCGTTCACTAAACGATTTTGATGATGTTGATGACGAACCTGACTTGGATGCAAACTCGTATAATGACCAAAAATGGGTTGCTGGGTACGATGCAACATCTCAAGCATCCAATCCAGATGGCTCACAAGACCCTGATGACGGCCAAGGTCATGGAACCCACGTTGCAGGGATCGCTTTGGGTACTGGAGATTCATCCCAAGTTCACATGGGTGGAGCCCCTGGTGCTTTCCTTGTCGATGTCAAGGTATTGACCGATAGTGGTGGAACCAATTCACAAAATTCGCTCAATGGTATTCAGTGGATGATCAACAATAGGGATACAGATTGGGGTAATGGTGCAAAAGGAATTCACATTGGGCAGATGTCATTTGGTTCAATTGGAACTCCTCTCAATCCAGATGACTCCGGAGACAATGGGACTGGCGCAGAATCACGACTTGTAAACAATGCAACATACGATCAGGGAATCGCTTGTATTATTGCTGCAGGAAATGATGGGAAACGCCGTATTGCGTCTCCGGGAAGTGCTGATGGTGCAATTACAGTCGCCTCTGCAGACGACTCAGATTCGATAAATAGAACTGATGATTTCATGGCATCTTATTCCAACTCTGGGCCACGAGATAGTGACAATGATGAAGATGAGTGGGATGAATTAAAACCAGATATTACCGCATTTGGTAGTGGCATATATTCTGCATCTGCCGCTACTGGAACGTCTTTACCAGGTACGCCACGGCCGATGGCTGACAATTCTTACGAATCTAAAGATGGTACATCTATGGCAACTCCACTTGTTTCAGGTGTAGTGGCATTAATGCTACAGGCAAATTCCGATTTGACCCCACAAGAAATCAAGGATATTCTACGTAATTCAAGTGAAGTGAAAGGTAGCCCTTCAGAATCAGGGGTATCAGATCGTTGGAATGATGAGTGGGGATTCGGATCACTCGATGCATCCTGTGCAGTCGACATGGTATTGGAACGCAATTGCACCCCTCTATCAAGCGGTGGTGGCATAATATTGCCCCCGGATAACGATACTTCAGAGGGTGTAGAAATCACCAACCTCAGCAATGGAACTTGGTTTGTGGCGGGGGAAATAATTAGAATCAAAGGGACCGTACTTGCAGATAGTGGGCCTTGGTATGAAGTTGATATTCGTATGACGCAATATCTTGATGATTTCGAAGAGGTCGTTTTACTTGACTGGACTGAAGCAGGTGGAGATGTTTGGTTCAATGGTGGAGACTCGTGGTATCTCGATGTTCTAATCAAGGATGATTGGTTCGACCTTGAGGAATTGAATGTGATAATAGAAGCCAAAGCAATTGGCGATGGAGATTTGGTTTCAAGTGATGTAAGGTGGGGTAATATTGGGCGAATGCAGGTTTCATTTGGCTCACCATCTTCAGGTTCCACATTGAGCGATACTGTAAGTTTTAGTGGTTCTGCTCAAGGAATTGAACCTAGCCACCTAATGTACCGTGTTAATTCTGAAGAATGGGAAAATGTACACACATTCGATGATACCGACTACTACGCGCAAGATTGGTCATTCACTTGGGATTCAACTGAAGTAGGCGATGGTTCACACAAGATCTCACTTAAATTGGTAAATGTTAGCGGATTAGAATCTGATATTGTTCGTAGAACTTTTACTATTGACAATGAACCGGCAGCTCCTGAATTAAGATTCCAGGGGACAGTCCAAATTTTGGATCAAGATCTACCGGCTAGCAATGCGGTTTCCGGTACCATTCTCGAGGTTCACTTCAGTGTAGTAAATACCGGGGACGAAGATGCCACAGATCTCCATGTACGTCTAAATGCCCCCGGTTCTGATTCGAGTACTTATCCAAGTGAAGGGAAAATAACTAGGCTGGATCAAGGCGAAACTGTTTCTGTAATCCTGTGGTGGTGGGCGACAGAGGCAGGAGTTCACGATGTAACAATCGAAATCGATCCAAACGGATTGATGAACGATGACCAAAGCGACAATGAATACACATTCGAATTTGAGATTAGTGAAAGGCCGGTAGAGCCAACACTTCGGTTCTTAACCAGTGCAGTCTCAACATTTTCCTCCATCCCATCACCTAGTGTGAATGAAGGAACTCCTCTTCCTTACACAATTAATGTGCGGGTAGATAATCTTGGCCAAACCGATGCTACAAATATCAGAATGACACTCGAAACTTGGGTCGAAGGCCGTTGGGATACTGGTGAAACTAGAACAATATCTGTAATCCCAGGTTCAACGAGTACTTCTGGAAGTGCTAAAGCCCAATTTACACATACTCATGATTCTGTAAGTGTGGTAAAACATAGAGTACTACTCGAAGGCAATGGCGTTACTGCACAATATTCGGAATTGCGGTTTAATGTGATTGTAGACGAATTTGAGGTGGGATCAAAGACAGGTCTAACTCTCTCAGATGGAGAAGCAGTACTCGGTTTCGTTGGCATTCCTGATGCAGTTGATAGTTCAAGTGGTGGTGGATTATTATTCACTACAAGGGATGGAGAATTACATGCAAGAACTTTGACACCTAGTTTTGCAATGCCAGGCGATACATTGATTGAAGAAAATTGGGCTGGAGAGTTTGCATTTGTTCTGAGAGAAGACAACAGAGTCCATCTTGCGTGGAATAAAAAATTCGATGATCAACTTGGATACACATTAACAGACGTAGGTATGGCCAGTATCGGATTATTAGGTGACATGGGAAGTGTGACTTCATACTTGACCCCTCTAAAGCAATCCGAGGGTAATTATTGGGGAATGGATCTGGCAGTAAATGGTGATGAAATTGTCCTAGCCGGATATCATCGTGATATTATGACAGGTGGTTCATGGAATGATGTAACTAATATTTTCATGATTCATAGTGAAAATGCGAAATCAAATACTGGATGGACTACTAGGATGAATGTATTGTCTGATATTGATATCAAGCGACAATATGGAGATGCTTTGGCTGTTGGTATTGGACAAGATAGCATACACATGTTGTATCAAGAGATGCGAGATGATGGAGATGGTGTTGAACGAGTAGGGCTGTTCTATGCTCATGGCACGATCTCACAGACTCCTTTCAATTTCCAAGCACCGGCTGGCGATTATGCCAGTATGCCTGAAATGATAGTCATCGAACACAAAGGTGAGGATGTTCTAATCTCTGCTTGGATCGAAGGTAGTGGTCGTTCTGCAGAAATTATCACAGTAGTTCAAGATTCTATTTGGTCTGTAGGTGAGACAGTGAATATATCTTCACCGGGCGCAACAAGAATCGTAATGATGGAGACTTCAGATGGGGACATAAAAATCTATCATGATGAAATTGGAGTAAATGGTCCTGTTACGAGATACGGCATGTATAATGCTGGCGACTCTGAAATCGGCTTATCGAATATGATTGCAGAAGGCCATATTATTGGTGCAGGAAGTATTGGAGAGGATGCGATTGTACTCATGGTTTCACCTTCTGGAAAAATTAGTGCAAAGAAGGTAGTATATCTCTATCCGGTAGATGATGATGATACTGAACAGGGCATTTTAGAATATCTCCTTAGTCCATTACCTGGTGAAACCCAAGAAGAGAAAATGATGTCTTTAGCAGCAATTGGAGGATTCCTTTTCGTATTATTCACCTTAGTAATTTTAGTTCTCAAGCGTTCTCATCGTGAGGAAGAAGAGTTAGAAGTATCTGCGGAAGGTAGTGATTTAGAACTCTTAATCGATACTGAGAAAGACGATGGTCCTCTATTTGCTATCGATACCGATGACAATTCGGAATTATCGGTATCCATTAATCAACCCAAGGTTGTATTAGATGATGAAGAAGAAACTCGAGATCTCTCGGCCGAGTTAGAAGCTCAGGTTGAAGCAGGTACTGCATCCAAGAGACTTGAACGCAGGATGAAGAGAAAAGGTGATAGAGAAACGAAAGAAATATTCGACAATATCTCGAAAAGTCTTCCTCTGTTACCTGCTCCTGGAACATTACCTGCATTCAATGCACCAATTCTCAGTGAATTACCTCCTTTACCGATGCCACCGGCTCCAGGGGAGTTGCCAATGCTTCCGGCATTAGGAAATATGCCACCTTTACCGCTTCCTGCTATGCCTGCACCTGAGAGAGCAGTAACTTGCTCATCTTGCGGTGCAGGGCTCACTGTCAAAGATATGACTTTGAGAAAGATGGATTGCCCAATTTGTTCTGAAGTAATCAATATGTGAGGATTATTTATGTGCGGAATTTTTGGTTTCATTGGAGAGAGAGCAGCGGCTCCAATACTGATTGAGGGTTTGCGTCGATTGGAATATCGCGGATATGATTCTTCAGGAATTGTAGTTCGTGATGGGGATTTGGCTGTTCATAAAAAAATTGGAAAGGTTTCGGAATTATCTAAGGTTCTACCAAACCATATTTCTGGTAATACTGGAATTGCCCATACCCGTTGGGCTACTCATGGTAAAGTTACTAATGAAAACGCTCATCCACATTTGAATGCAGATGGAAGTGTGGCAATAGTCCATAATGGAATCATTGACAACGCTCGTGAGATTAGAAAAAATCTCGAATCAAAAGGATTTGAATTCAAATCAGAAACGGATTCTGAGACCCTTGTCCATATGATTACCATTGGTCTTAATTCAGGACAAGAACCTCTTGAAGCGGTACGGCAGACTTTGAAACGCGTAACAGGGACCTGGGGTCTTTGTGTATTATTCAAGGATCATGACCTGATTATATGCGCTCGCAATGGTTCACCATTGATTCTTGGACAAGGTGATGGAGAATCATTCATCTCTTCAGACCCCCATGCACTATCGCAACATACCCAGAATATATTCTTCCTCGAAGATGGTGATATGGCTACTCTGACCCGTAAGGGGATTGAAATCTCAAAACTAGACGGTGGCTCATCATCGACCAGCATGACAATTCTCGAAGATGAATGGGGTGAAGCGGATATGGCAGGATACCCGCATTTCATGCTCAAAGAAATTCATGAACAACCAGAATCTCTGAGGAGGTGCATTAGTGGACGTTTAGACCATGCTAATGGAAGTGCCAAACTAGGTGGATTAAAATTGGAACCAATTCGTCTACGAACTTCACCGCATGTTAGACTAATTGGATGTGGAACAGCCCTTAACGCTTGCAAGATTGGTCAATTAGCAATTGAAAGTCTGGCCAGAATTCCAGCAGTTGCCCATGTGGCAAGTGAATTCCGGTACAATGATCCCGTGATTAATACAAACGCTATCCATTTCGCAGTATCTCAATCTGGAGAAACAGCCGATACGCTATCGGCAGTCAAAGAAATCCAATTGAAGGGCGGAGATGTCCACGGTATAATCAACGTTGTAGGCTCTACAATTGCGAGACTTTGTGGTCGCGGTGTTTACATCCACAGTGGGCCTGAACAGGCAGTTGCTTCCACTAAAGCATTTACAAATATGGTTGCAGCACTCCTGTTGTTTGCTATGAGAGTGGGTAGGACACGTTCATTCTCCCGTGAAAAAGGCCGATCAATAGTGAAACAGTTTGAAAAAATTCCAGATTTGATGGATAAATATCTTGCAAATCAAGGACCTATTGATGAAGCTGTTGAATTAGTTAAGGATGCTAAGTGCGTACTTTTCCTCGGAAGAGGCCTTTCAGCCCCAGTCGCTAGCGAAGGTGCACTGAAACTGATGGAACTCGCATACATTCCTTGTCTTGCATACCCTGCAGGGGAGATGAAGCATGGGCCAATCGCTCTACTAGAAGAGGGAAGTCCAATCGTGGTAATTGCGCCTAACGATAAACACCGAGAGAAAACAATTGCATCGATGCATGAATGTAAGGCAAGAGGTGCAAAAATAATTCTTATACACGAAGAAGGTGATATTATTTCAGAAGAAGCAGACATCTCAATACCAATTCCTGCATGTGATCCATTACTAACTCCCTTACTGTCAGTATTACCAACGCAATTACTTGCCTACAAAACAGCCCTAGCCCTAGGCTGTGACGTAGATAGGCCTCGCAATCTTGCAAAGTCAGTTACAGTCGAGTAATCAATATCAATTAATTGAGAATCGTTGGTCTGCAGAATTCCAGAGTATTGGTGAATATCCTAACTTGTGGTGGGTATGTCGCATCTTAATTATACCAATCTTTCGAGTGATGTCATCGCCTTGACGCTCCATGGTAAGGTGTACAACACCATCGGATAGGTAGTCTTCCACACCGTATTCACCGAACTGCTTGTGGTCTTCACCAGTCATTTCACAGATGAAGAACGAAGTTAATTCCAATCTGCGACATGCTTCGAATAGGCGGAAAATTTCATCACGAGGATTTTCCATCTTAGTCAAAGTAAAGAATGCTCCAAGAGAATCGAAAACTAGTAACTCAAAACCAATGGATTGGCGATATGAAGTTAGTTGCTTGATCAGTTGGCCCATCCAATCGATGCGGTTACTCATACCTTGTTCATCTAATTGAACACGTAAATCCGACAAATCAATGATTGCTATTCGGTTTCGAACACGAGGGTCGTCTACATTCATTCCCATGTTTGACATGTGTGAACGAAGAGAATCCTTACCTTGTTCAAGAGTGACATAAATCCCACTAGTTTCGCCGTATAGCACAGCATTATACAATAGCGAAAATGCGACGGAGGATTTCATTGCACCAGACTGTCCTGCAACTATACAAATATGCCCTTGAGGTATTCCTCCTTGCATATTTTCATCTAACCCTGCGATGTGTGTTGGAATCCTTTCTATGTCACTCACGTAGTCTCACCGGTACGGTGTAACAGCGATGTTCTCTTCAAGGTGACCCCCAAACGGCTTGATATGGGAATCTGGCTTGCGAGTGCTTCACAGCGTCGCGCGCAGATACTACGGGATAGATTTGGACAAATTCATGTAGAGGCTCTAGAAAATATCGATGAGACGCCACCAACCGGCACGGTATCGTCACAAGTAATGGAGATTTGTCGTCGAAAGGCAGCGGCTGTTAAACCTGAACATGGGTATAATGCAGTAATTGTTGCAGATACAATGGTTTGTGACCCAGACGATCCAAATGCGGCAATGGGGAAAGCACAAGATGAATTGCAGGCTGTTTCAATGCTCAAAAGATTATCAGGTCGCAGGCACCAAGTATGGTCTGCTACTGGCATTCAGGTTTGTGGAGATTGGACATTCTTCATCGAATGTGCTATTGTTGAATTTGATGAATTGGAAGTAGAAGTAATTGGTGAATTAATTCAATCTGGTTCTTGGGTTGGTAAAGCCGGGTCATATGACTTGGCCGGGGCTATGGGCGAATATGCTAGGCTTGTTGATGGTGATGAATTAGCTGTACTTGGTTTGGCGCCAAGCGCATTGAAGTTGTTGGAATAATCATTCCGGCTCAAAACCAGAGCCTTGTTTTAGATATGCCAAATATTGGTCAAATCAGTAGCGGAACAAGACCTAGTTCATGCCTTGAAACATCCATGGAAACATCCTGGCCAGGTAATAATAATAATTTATCATCATCATCCAAGGCAAAAATAGCAATGCCAACCTCATCTCCCATTTGCTTCAAAGTACGTCTACATGCATTGGTTTGAGTATCCATATGTATCAATTTAGTTAAGTCCACAATGACAGTGTCCCCTCTACGGACCCTATCCTCGATTTGGCGAATTGGAAGTCGATGCATTTGATCTGGCACTACATAACGAAGTGCTCTATCTGGAAATTCGGTAGTTGATGAATAATTAGAAAGGTCGTGAAATGCGATATTATCGGGTGTCACAGGACCTGTCCAGCCCGTTGGGATTTTATTTGAATGTCTGATAGGGGGAGGTATTTGGATCGGTTTTTGGATCGGTGTTTCTATGACAGCATCAACCACTGCCTGTTGCGATTCGACAGTGGGACCTTCAGCATCAGGACTGACTATTGTTAATTGCTGGCCAGGAGCATCTTCTGACTTCTTGAGTTTCCTTTTCTTTGTACGCTTCACGGCTTCAGGTGAAGGCGCTTCAGGGTCTGGAAAACCAAAGAACTGCCAAAGTGTTCCCATATTTTTTCACTGCTCACATGTCCAAGTCGCCTAGAAGATCGGCTAACTCTTGTGAGGCAGGAGTAGGTGCTGGTTCTTGAACCATCGTCCTATCGAGCAGAGATGACCTCGGTTCTGCATAAGTTTGAGTTGGCACCGGCTGTGAATATACAGGGGCCGCTACAGGTTGTGCATACTCTTGGGTTGGTGGAGGTACTGAGTAAGCAGGTGCAGCTACTGCCACATGTGGATTATTCGCTAGATATTGCTCTCCATAGTAGGACCATTGCTCCATAGTCCAGCCTGCAGGTAATCCTGCTGCAGGTATTGGAGGTCCACTGCTAACCGACGCCTCTACAACAGGGGCCACTGCTAATTCATTTGTAGCAGGAGGGGAGTTGTCCCAACTCATATCATTCATCATTTTAGTTTCGATTGGTATAGTGCTGGTCTCTCTTCCTCTTAGTAGCAGAGTGACCACTAATGCTGCTATTATGAACGCTAAAATCGAACCTACAGCCAGTGTGCTATTTATGCCAAATAAGCCTTCACTTTGCTTTACTTTGACCTCTACTATAACCGAGGCCGTACTAGTTTTACCATCGTCATCAGTTACTGTAAGGTTAACAAAGTACGAGCCGGGTTGGTCGAAGTTAATCTCATAGATTTCACCTGATCCATCTTGAGTTGCCCCTTCAGTCGTAGGGTCGTCCCAGATGAAAAGTAGGCTCGAACGATCTGTAGTAGTGTCGCTAGAATTGCTTCCATTGAAAGTTATTGAATCGCCTTCTGTAATAACAAATCCACCTTCTGGAACAAAGATGTTAGCAACAGGTGGACGGTTAACGATTGTTACATTGATTGAAAACGAATCTGTGGCATTATCATCATCCCAAACATTTGCAGTAATTATACGCAGGCCACTGGTATCCCATGAGTGACTTAAATCCTGACCTTCGACATCACAGTCATCGGTATTGATTCCGTTTTCATCAGAATCAACAGACACAACGAGATCCCAACAGAACCTCAAATCATCAGCATCTGCAAAATCAAAAGCAATGGCGCTTAGATTTAGAAGTTGATCTTCGAATATTGCTTTAGATGCAGGCAATACATCGAGAACAGGTGGAATATTGATAACTCTGACATTTCCAATAATAGTATCACTTGTAAGCCCATCATCATCTGTAGTAAACGCAAGAATTGTATGCAATCCCGATTTGTCCCATGATGCAGTAATTTCCGAACTTGGACCTGAAGTAGTCCAAGACTGATTTAGGTCTAAGTCATTAGGATGCCATGTAATCAATAATTCTTCTTTATCTGAAAGCGTGTCAGAACCCTCGATTGAAAGGGTTGCTAGTATTCCTTCATTAATTGTCCAAGTACCATCTTCAGCCGGAATGTATGGTATGCCATCGATTGCAAAATTCATTTCTCCGATTGTAGGAGCGACATTCAATACTTCGAAAGTAATCATATCGGATGTTGATGCATTGTCATCATCGGTAACAACAACTTCGATTTCTTGAAAACCTTCTTCTTGAGGTGTAAACGTACAATACGGGCCATACAGTCCTTCTTCACAAGCACTATCTGGCCAAGTGATGGTTACATGCTGTCCTTCAGGAGATACAGAATCCATATCGTCACTATCTGAGGCATTGAACATGATTGTAGTACCTGCTTCGACTACAGGCGTCATAGTTGTTAGATTGACATATGGGTCTCGATTAAGGATAGTTGCATTCATAATCATCTCCACTTCGTCGAGTTCATCATCAACAACAATCACCTTAACTTCCCATTCACCATCATCAACCCAGAACCAACTGGTTTGACAATTTGGAGCATCGATAAATTCAGTTCTAAAACCATCTTCTATCTCGAAGAAACACCCGACAGTTCCACCATCGGTATCAAAG
>Ga0209709_10003464_pt1 | contig 13073 bp, 15 predicted proteins | sample ArcticOcean_MG_C_2_FD_187435 | JGI IMG/M metagenome (GOLD analysis project Ga0209709, IMG submission 187435) | Marine microbial communities from western Arctic Ocean - ArcticOcean_MG_CB4_136 (SPAdes) (version 2) | ecosystem: Environmental > Aquatic > Marine > Oceanic | place: Arctic Ocean... | reverse complement strand
TAAAAGTAAAAATCAATTTTGTGACAATTTGACGCGTGGATTTTTGCAATATTCACGCGTCAAATAAAACTTTTTAGAATGAAAAAAAAACTGAAAACAAAATTCAAACAAACAACAAATTACAATCACGATTCTAAACCCAACGAGACCATCTCTGCTTTAAATCCAAATCTGAGCACAGAAATGGATCCGGCGACAAGCAGCGATTCCAACCAAATTGTTTCCAAAAATTCCAAAAAAAATAAAAAAAGAAAGAAAACAGCCCTTACTGGTCTTGCCACACTTAGCATTAAACAACCTGCAGCCGCATTGATTCTGTACAGAGGCAAAGACGTTGAAAATCGCTCCAAAAGTAAATTCAAAGGCGGTGGAAAGGAGTTTGATGTCCAATCGCGTTGGGTTTTGATACAAACCGGCCAAACCCGACAAAAACCAGAACCTATTTTATCAACGCCCCAATTGAACGCCGCTTCGGAATTTCAAAATAAAGAATTTGAGGATACTACAGATGTCATGAAAGGTGTAGATCAAACAACTGGTTCAATAGTGGGAGCGATGTTAGTTTCCGAACAACGCCCATCAACTTTTTCATGTGATAGCGTCTGGGCCAGTGATAACGAAGTGCACATTATGATCGAAAAAACAATCGCATTTACACAACCACAAAAATATAAAGGGGCATTGTGTTTATTTCCAATTCGGTGGGAAACATTGAACAAATCAACACAACACGAGTTAGCCGATATCAAAGATCAATTTATCATGCGTAACATCAATGATACAAATAAAACAAATAAAAAAACAAAAACAGAATAAGAACATTTTCAATTGTATTTGAGCCAAAAAATCTTATTGTACCAATCTTTCATTTGTTAACAAAATCACGCGTCAAATAGCGCTTTTTTTTCTTACTTCCGGAAATCCACCAAAAAAAATCAACAAAAGATTTTCTTTTTTTATTAAACATGTCAACACCAGATGCTGCTACCACGTCTCGTGTAATGAAGATTCTCGCGAACAACGACCTCATGGCGGGCGAGAAGGCAATGTTGATGCGCTATATATATGGTAGCAGCGGCCCGGAAAATTCCGTGGAAGAGGAATCCTCCAGTGAAGAGGAATCCTCCGGTGGAGAGGAATCCTCCAGTGAAGAGGAATCCTCCGGTGAAGAGGAATCCTCCGGTGAAGAGGAATCCTCCGGTGAAGAGGAATCCTCCGGTGAAGAGGAATCCTCCGGTGAAGAGGAATCCTCCGGGGAAGAGGAATCCGACGAAGAAATTTCGGATGAGAGCGAGGACGAGTCTGACCGCGGTGTATCTGTATCAAAACTCGACCCCAAAATGCTGGCGGCCAAGCTCAAGAGGTACGCTCCCTCTGTGTCACAACAACAACTGATCGCATATGTGAAAATGGGTGTAAAGGAAGCGACGTATGACACCCAGTCCCACTACAAGATCGTCTTCTCCAACGGTAACTGTATTACTTCCCTGAGACGTATTGGTGCGTATTGTGAAAAACATGCTCGAGAAATCAAAGTGTCCGCCGTCGATGATACCAACGACCCCGAGAAGACTATCAAGGATGCCAATGCACACATCGAGGATGAGGATGGCAAGCTTGTCGCAACAGAGGGGGAGGCAGAAAACGATGCAACTACCGACGATGACACCGCAAAAGAGGTGGAAGGTGTTAACGCCACGCGCAACACAGCGACCCACAAACGACCCCGGTCCCCCACGTCACACGAGAATGCTTTGACCCACTACGATTGCCTGCACTGTCAGCATCGGTGGATGGTGCCTGCCGGAACGATTGTGGATGAGTGTCCGCGCTGTGGGGACTTTGAAAAAATCAGAAAAAATCATAAAAAACAAAGAAGAGACTAAGGCAAACAGACATGGGCACCAAACAAATAACAGGAAGAAAACGAGAGAATCATAACACACACAATTAAAAAAATTTAAAAAAAAAACTGCGTTCATTGTTTCTTTGTATTTTTTGTTTTTTATGTACAAGCATTTGAAACATGCACACCCCGACAGATCGACAGATTCTGCGCCAATATCTACGAAATACAAAAGGTATCCGTGGCGTCGTGAACGCACTCAGCGTGTCAAAAACACGTGTAGGAAAAGTTGTCAGAGCGTATTTAGACGGACGACTGAAACTCCGATATTAATACATTTGATTTTTCCTGTATCTACAGATATACATACATACATACATACATACATCGGTTTATTATACTTTTTCGATATTTTTTTTATACCGGTAAAAACAAAACAAAAATGTCGTGCGGCTACAACAACCGCACCGTGAATTTGCAGAAGTCGGCGTGTGGTTTCGACAACAGCAAGTACACCGTGAAATTAGCAAAGGAAAATGAGACAGACAAGAAGGTAGAGGCGGTCGCGGTAAGGAACACGACCCCCCCGTCGAATCTCCTTGTCGGGATGCACATGTCGGACGTTGACACCAAATTTCCAGACGAAAACAATCAGGGCATTGGTAAACCGCCACCGGTTAGCGGAGATTTTATGATATCCATGATAATGAACGCAAGGATGGCCGAGCGAAGTCGTCGGGAAAACGGCGGCCGCATCGACGCACAGGACGACGAAAGGGCGTGTCGGAACGTTCCCATCGGCAACACAAACGTCATGCAGCAAGAGTGTGCAAAACTGTCAAACCGGTCCATTCCTAACCCATTAATAGATCGATTGTTCGCGGTCCAGTCTAGATATATGGAATAATCCAACAAGAAAAAACAACGTGTTTTTTAACTTTTTTTAAAATACACGAACATGGCCGGCAATTCCTACCGTGCTTCCAAGGCAATGTACATTAAATCCACCATTTTCCTATTTTCGCGGGACACCCACACGACACATACCCCTACGACAGTGCCTATTCTCTACAAATATCTTGCGACACAATTGGTTTAAACACGCGCTCCTCCTTCTGTTTTTTATTAGCAAGAGTACAACCCGGATACTCAAGACTAAAGTTCAGTCGAATCGTCTGCAAATTGGTTGGTTGTTGTGGTTGAAGTGGTTCGGGAAGTGCGTTCGTGTTATCCACATAGCCGCTCGGGTACCACACATTACCAATCAGTTTCTCCCCACGCTTCGCTAACTTGGATCGCAACCGGAGTAGTTGAATAGACCAATCTCCGTAATCCATGCATGTATCCGTTCTAGTGGCGACATGCCACGACATTATTTGATGCAAAATTGTGGGCAAATGATTAGTGAGAATTTAGCTTTTTTGACGCGTAGTAATCGTGGAAAATAAATAATATTGTGGTATGAATAAAATAAAAACTGAAAATAAAGTTGTTAAATAAATGGGTCAATCTTCGTGCAAGAAAGCAGATTCGTCTTGCAAAGAACTTCGGTGCTGCCAGAACAACAATTCGGAGGAAAATGTGTCTAAAGAATACATACCGACGTCTAACTGTCGGTCGCGGAAGGGCGTCGTACACCAACCCAATATTGACGTGTGTGCGGATGCTCGTTCCGTATACGAAGACTACTGCTCCGTTTACCGGGACGAAACGATAAAAGGGCTTCGCAGTGTACTCACACCGTCGTGCAAAATCAAAACCAACACGACGCCTGCATTTTGGGACGGTGTTGTTGCGAACGGGTTTGTGGTAGACTCGGCCTGCGATGTCAATTCCACCATCCATTCCAACAGCCAAAAGACGAGGATGGTCGCGCTAGAAATGGGGTGCGACCTTGCCCACGCCGTGGCTCATTGCAACACCACCGACAACCTTGGGAAAAAAGATAACATCATCGAGTTGAGTTCGAAAACCTTTGAAGCCCGGTACGGCGCGTGCTTGCTGTCTCAGGGTTGCGCAGACGTGCAATGCGTCTGTGATGCCAACAATTGTTCCAATTGCAAAGAAATCGATCTGAATCCATCTGAAAGTCCATCTAAACATACAGCGGTATTTGACATCGAGAATCAAATGACCAGACTGCGAACGCTGCAAGATCAAGAAAGAAATAACGACGTGGTCCGGCGGAAAGACGTCGAACCGTGCTTTTCTGGTTTGCAGTGGTCCACAATCGTCGGTGAACAACTCGACGGCCGTTGCACCACCGCATCAGTTCCAAACAACCCGCGAGAACAACGCCAGTGGAAGCAACGATGCGAAGCGCTGGCCGCAAGATTGCAGGTGGACTTTAGTGTCGTTGAGCCGACCACACACGGTCGAGTGTTGCCGTTCGGGTGCATTGCGGATGGCATGCCCGAGTACGCATGGGACCCCGACACCAAAACCTTTGAAAACGTTGCCGCCAAGGGGTCCATTTCTAAAATCAGGTATGTCAAGTGGAAGTCGGGCACGACGCCTCTAAGAGTCGCGGGCACGTGTGTGGACGACTACGGCGGTGGACCGGCGGATACGCACACGACGAAAACCGATTGCGAGGGCAGTGGGTTTCGTTGGGTTCCCCACTGGTATTCGTTGTGCCTCAGTGGGCCCAACGCCGCACACGCAGACTTGCAGGAGCCTTTTAACAATAGATCTTGGCATGTTCTGGACGCCGACGCCAACCAACCACACGTGTGCGAGGGTATAGACGACGACACACACAAGGACAAAGCCGATTGCACGGATCACGGGGGGACTTGGGTGGGCAAGAACTACGTGGTGTCACCGACGACGTCTTCGCTGCTGGAGTTGGAAACGGTCGAGGCCACCATGGTGACTGTGCTGGCCGACGTGGAGGAGAAGATTTGGGCGAACGTGCAGGCCTGCGACGCGCGCTGCGTGCAGCGGTACCCACCCGCGGAAAACGCGGAAAACGCGGAAAACTGTGTCGGGTGGAAAAACAGGGCGTTGGGGTACTGCCGTCGAGGGTGCGGCGTGGAATGGGGCACCGAAACCACGAAGTCGTGCACGTCGAACGACACTACCGTGCCCGGCATTCTGACGCGAGTGTACGCGCTCGCGCACTTGACTCGTGCTGGGACGAACGAGCCCGCGACGTGGGGCGAGGACGTGTTCAAAGGTTCCACGGCCGATTTCCCGGCGACGGGGTGCGGCTCCGGAGACGACCGCGTGGCGTGCGAGTACGGTTTCGGGTTTTGGCGCGAACCCGTAATGGCGACGAACACGGAGGTGTCGTCCCCGACGATGTCGCCGTTGGATTGCAAGTGGGAAGCGGCGCTGCAAGAAAATTGCCATCTCAAAAGCTCCAGCAAACAAAGGAGCGATTGTTTCTCGAGGCACGCGTGCCGCGACGTCGAGTGCACTAGTGCATCCAACAATGCGTCGAGAGTGTGCGTCCCTCCCGTCGTGAAGCGTCCGACCTACCCAGTGCTCAAAATCGACGTGACGTACACAGGTACGGAGCATGATGTGTCGGGGTACAACGACAAACTTTCCACGTGTGACGCGTGGATGGACAAAACCCTCTTCGGAGACTACGATGAAGCAACGCGAACCAAGTACAGAGACGCCTGCCGCAACGGCGCTCGGATGTTGCCGTTGCCCGAGGAGGTGCAAAAGGCCGTGTTGATGCCAGCGGAGTACAGTGAAGAGGATCGGTGCACGCAGCCCGTCGTGTGGGTGTCCGGGGACGAGGGGCAGTCTTGCGACGACGTGTGTGGTGCCCAACAGACTAATAGCGGTGGACCAATCAGATGCAGTGTGGACGATCTGCGAAATATGTACCAAGTGCCCGACGATAATGGAAAACACCATGGAAAATACCATTTTTACGAACATAACAGTAGTGAGACGAAGAGCTCAATTTGCAACCAGTTTTGGACCACCACCGGCACCGGCACCGGTCGTTTGCGAAGCCAAATGCTGCGCGATATGTGCTCGAAATACAATGCCGGGCAAAGTTATCTACACCCCAACGATGTGACGTGCGACTCTAAATTCGACACAATCAGAAGGGTATGCCCGTGTCGGTCCAATCCGCTTCGCAATTTGAATCGGCACGAATGCCAGTCTTTTGCGGTGCATAACGGTAAGGTGTGGGAAGACTTGACTCCCATCTACGCGTACTTACAAAACGAAGAGCAAGCCCCCGTGGCGCGCGGGGTTTTTGAGGGGACACAGACAAGCGCAAGTAAGGCGTGTGATGATAATACAGATTGCACGGACACGCTATCGGCCGGGAACGGTAATTTGTGGATGATGTGCAACAAGCAAAATATCCTGTGCCCGGATGCGTTCGCCCCGGCTGCGCCGGCTTGTGAGCAATCGGAATGGTCCAAAGCAAATAATCGCCAATTCGAAGTGTCGGATAACAAAGTCGATTGTGAAAATCAGAAATTCTTCGCGAGTAGTTTTGATGAATGCGAAAGCATGGTAAATAACATGAATTTTTATGGTGGGCTGGTGCCTTTTCCGGGAGGCCTAGGTAAACCCTATGCTCATACCCGCGTGAATGTTACATTTTCGAATGGCAAGTGTCGCATGAATGGTTATGGTAACCGTGAGCTCTTTGCACCGGACGGTCTGTGGGTGGAGAACCGGACGTACGATCCCATCGGGTGCAGTTTAAACAGCGACGGAAAGGTGGTGTTTCGGTCTCAAGACACCGCCAAAACTAACAAACGGAGCCAACCCCGGTTCTACCATTCCCTTGCCTCCCCGGTTCAACCCATGTGCTTTGGAAGCACAAGTGGAGAAACGCCGATTTGGTACAAATACAAAGATAAATTCCATTTCGCATGCCATAATGCAGAGAGAAACTGTCGGGTAAAACCTAATAAGGAACAATCACAGTGCCCCGTAAAGGATCAACAGTGCCCCGACGAGAACATCGGTGCGGGTGGCATCATAGTTGATGACGGGCTCTCTCAAGCGAACGTTGATATCTGCTGCGACTGTGCTTTGGGGGAATGCGGGGGTGGTGTCGGTCGTTACAATAAAGCTTATTGTGGGTGGCAGAGCTCTGAGTATTATTGTACACGGGCGAAGGCGAAGGAAAGGGGTTGTCAATGGACTCCGTATACTTAAAAATTCTCAAATTTAATTTTTCTTAGTACCTTGTCAATTCGGTACGAATACACGTTTTTTTTGAAGGAAGTTTTTTTTCAATCTCCGGGAAAAAAACAAATATTGAGCGGGCTTCGGTGAGTATATCACGCGACAAATTTTTGAGTTTTTTTGTATAGTTTTTGTTTTAATGTATAAAGCATGCCGCCTAAATACTACTACGGTCACCCCCCGCTCAGTTCTGTCCGCGGCCCCAACGCCGGTGAGTGCAAGGAAGGTCAAAACTCCTGCTACAACGTTGGGTGTGAAAACTGCAAAAGCGCCCACCTCGAAACACTTCAACGAGCGTGGTGGGAAGACGATATCGTCAGTGTCCGCATTGAAGGTGTCGTAAATTCCAAAATATAAATAATATTTTACATTGCCGCTGTTACTTTTTTATAGTTTTCAACGATATCTTTATCGGATGTATTTTTTTTCATATATTTCCTATTGGACTCCACACCTCTCAAAAATTCTTGTTCGAATTTTTTTCTTCTTTTCTTTTTTCTTTCAGGTGTATCCGTGTTACCTATCCGTGTTCTTTGAAAACGGGTTTCTGCTCTTTCTATATATAATTCTTTGCTGTGGTGTTCTATACATGTGTTCATTCTTGACGAGAGACACCCCATTAACACAATTTGTTTTTGTATTTATACATGGTAAAATATATAAGAAAGAGTATAAATGCATTTAGTTTTACAAGAAAATGTTTAACAAACAGGCTGTTTGGATACAAATAGCTGTTTGCTGTCATATTACGTTTTTTTTAGCATGCCTCCTTTCTTTTCAAACATTTTCGTTCAAACAAGACAGTATTTGGACATTACTGTTTGCGTTGACGTCTTTCAACCATTTTATGGTGGCAGAACATCGGGACTTTGGCAAGGTCAACCTCTCTACGGTTATGAACGTTGCCTATTATTTGACTCCATTTCTTCATGTTTTAATGGTATTTGGGTGTTTGATCTCGGTAAATTGGACCAATCTTCTGTTTTTATTAGTTATAAGTGTTTGCTACCGAAAAATACCACAGAGATACTCGCAATGGGTTTTCATGGTTATATTATTGAATGGACTTAATTTGTACACCTTTTTGGTTCTATTATGTGTCGCATTACAATACAAACGTCGACAATATTTGAAGCTTTCTGTCACCCAGTGTCACGCGACGATTTACCTGAAAAAATCGGTAGCTTGTAAAGCACTTAGTGTTACTTTACAAGCTTTTCTTTTCTGGGTCATTCGCTGCGAATCTCGGTTTCCACATAAATTGAGGTATACACCTTTAATATTCGGTATGATCGCTACCACACCACCGTGGCGTGCGTGTGTTTGATGGATATGTGTTGTGTGGGTGTGTGCGTCGTTGTCTCGTCGGATACCACCCACGCGAAGCCGCTTCCAGTCAATCAATACATACACACATACACACACACACATTATTTTCACGGATTGGCCACTCTACAGTCCCAAACTTCCGACGCATAGTCGTCGTTGAAGCTCGCGTTCCTTTTTTTTTTTTGTCAGTAAAACAGAAACAACCAAACAACCAAAAGAATGGGAAACCCGCTTATCCCCAGTTTTGACTCGCTGGTCTTCTACCCACACGTCGTCGAACCCTCCGCCAAGCACTTTGCCGACGTAAACCCCAACTTGATCACGTTGTTCAACTGCGGCATCAAATGGCTGGCCTTTTGCGCGGTGCTGTCGTGGAGCCCGTTTGCGCTGCTGTTCTGGGGCACGCTCGAGAGATACTTGGACTGTCTCGACGGAGTGGTCGCGCGGAAATTTAACAAGCGCAGTACGCTCGGTCACTGGTTGGACAAAAGCACCGACTTGGCCTACCGATGGGCGTCCGCGGGTGCCGGGTTGTACGCGTCCGCACCGTTGCTCACACAGGACGTTCTGGCACCGGGCAGCCTCATGTTGATATGTGTCGCGCTGCCGGGCATTTACGTATGGGACGCGTACATGGGCAACATCGTTGACGGTAACACGACGGAGAATAGCCTTGCCATCTATGTGGAGGACAACGCCACGCTGCTCGCCGTCCTGCTCCCCATCATGCAGATGTGGATTCTCAACCGGTGCGATGTGTAGAAGGCTTCGCTTCCTTGAACTCGTTGCTATTTTCGATAATTACAATTTAATAAAGTACTAACAAAAAACAATGAACTACACATTAGAGCACATTCTACACCATTGACCATTGTTCGTGACGTTCTTCGGATTACTCTCAAATATGTGATGACAGACGTCGCAATGAAACGCAACTTTTGTAGCACAACATATCGTCCGCTGTGCATCCGCAGCGTTCACAAGGCAGTCCACTTTGCGCTTGCCTTTCGGAGTCAGACCGTCGTACGAGGCAAACGATCGCTGAAAACAAAAGTCGCACTCTTCTTCCTCGTCGTCGACCCCTTTGCCACAGCGCTTCAACGCATTAGAGCACATTCCACACCATCTCCCATTCGTGACTTTGCTCATGATATGTTTTAAAAAAAATATTGTTGGAAGATAGATCTGTGTGGCCGAATTTGAATGTAGGTTTTGAATTAAAAGGCAGGATACACGCAAACCATGGAGTTCGTGGGGCTTAACGTACGCTCCTCGGTACCCAAGCCCAAGTCTGCGATCGCCACAACCGTCGTGCGCACCGGCCCCGTACAGGTACGCAGGAGCGCGACACGCACCGTCATCAAAGGGCTCTACAACATCCGCGTGTCCGACATTACTTCAGAACACCTGATCGAAGTGCTCGATAAGCTGACGGCCAAGCCGATCGTAAACGCCTCGTACGCGGGCGGGCAGAAACCAGTCACGTACCCGCTGTACAGCCTCAGTAAAACGTGGCTCAGCGTGCCACGGTTCTACGGGCTGCAGCGCTTCGGCGCGTGCCACGAGTCGCGCCTCTCGAACGGCACGCCGATTCAGCTGGAACTGGTCGTGCAGCCCCGCCCCTACCAAGTGCCCGTCCTTGACGCGCTTCGTAGTGTGTACGCCGGTGCGACAAGCGCGGGCGCTGGAGCGTTGCTCGAAGCGGATTGTGGGGTCGGTAAAACTTTCATGGGTATCGCAGCGACCGTCGCCAATGGCCGGAAGACGGCCATAGTCGTGCACAAGGGTGACTTACAGGAACAGTGGAGGGATCGATTTGCGACGTTCGCGCCGTCGGCACGGGTCGGCGTGGTCCGTGCGAACACTGTCGAGGTCGATGACGTCGACGTGGTCATTTTTATGGCCCAGTCGGTCTGTTCGGGCCGCTACGACGACGACAATAACCGCGTTTTCGGAAGCTTCGGTCTGCTGATCATCGACGAGTGCCACCACTGGGCGGCGCCCACGCTGTCAAAGACCATGAGCCGGTTTCCCGCGCGATGTGTGCTCGGGCTTTCGGCGACACCGGACCGGCGAGACGGGCTCGGGTACGTCCTGCCGTATTTTTTTGGACCCACGGTCGCCCGTATCAAGCGCAACTCGACCGGGAAACTGCGCGTGCACGTAATTAACGTTCGGTCGGGCAAAGCCAAGGAGATTCGAATGGGAAACGGGCGCACGTGCCTACCGAAAACGATTACCATGATGGTGGAGGACGCGGCGCGGAATCTCCGCATCGCAAAAAAGGTGCTGGAGTTGCGGGCGACCGGTCGGTACGTTATTCTCATGAGCGACCGACGCAAGCACCTCGTCGAGCTCCGACGAGTCCTTACGGAAGAGCTGGGCGCCCCCGAGGACACGGTAGGTATGTACGTCGGTGAGACCACAAAGCGGGGCATCACCCGCCGTGAGGCCGAGCGGTCGCGGCCGATCCTGTTGGCCACCACACGAATGGCCGAGGAGGGATTCGACGAGGCACGGCTGGACACTCTCATATTCTCGACCCCAAAAAGCAACATCGAACAGTGTGTGGGCCGTATTCAACGGTCGCACCCTGACAAAAAAGAGCCGTTGGTCGTGGACTACGTGGACACGTACGCCGGTGGAGCGCTGTACGGTATGGCACGTGCACGCATGAACTTTTACAGAAACAAGGGGTTTATCGTAGAAAAACGATAGTTCAAAAATCGGAAGAAGTTACGACACTGTTGAGACACGATTCGTTGCAAGATTTGCCGTCAACAGTCAGTCCCGTTTTTGAAGCACGTACCCCCCCTGTTGGTATGACCCGATTGAAACACAACTGAAAGACGACTGAAAGACGACTGAAAGACGACTGAAAGACGACTGAAAGACGACTGAAAGACGACTGAAACACGACTGAAACACGACTGAAACACGACTGAAACACAACTGAAACACAACTAATCAGCAGTAACCACACATTGCGGATGACTTGGGAAGTTTTATGCATTCTTCCTCTTTTTGTCCTACTGGTACTTGCAGAATCTATGGAAGAGAAAATAAAATAAAAACTTTTTTTTTAATTAATATGGACACTTTTGCCACGGTCATTTGCGGCATCATCATCGCGTTGGTCCTGTGTGGTGGGGACTTTCTCTCTGGGACCGGCGGACGTCCCCATCAGTGCAATGTGCGTCAACATCTCCTCGCGGCAGCGGTGGACTGTGCTCATCGCGCTGCTGGTGCTTTTGGAGGTCTAAAGGAATTGCCGTCTAATCTTCTGTCAAAAATTTCAACGAAGAAAAATTTGCAATTTTGATAGATCTGTTCTGTTTTGGTCGACACTCCTCATACTTAATCAACCTTTTCAATTTTTTCCAAAACATGGAGACAGTTGACAACTTAAAGCAACTGTCTCCACAAAACTTTTCATATGCTTGAAACATGTGCATCTTACTGACCATCAGGATGTCGTTCTCCAAAACTCCCCCCATATTGAGAAGTTGTTCGAGTTGGATTCCAAGAAGCACACATTGGACAAAAGATTGTACACCGCACTCGCAACGAGAGATTTTCGACAAACGTTTCGAGACAAGTGTTTGCACTGCTGCATTCTTGGTATTTTTCAACGTCTGTACTGCTTTGACCTTCATTTTTTTTTTCAGAGGTTCTGTTGCTTTTTTGATACCGACGTCGAATACAACGGGTGCAACGACAGGCAGTGAGCGGTTAGACGATAAATTTGATGGTGGTTCGTGTACAGCTCTGTGCGACGACCAGTAGAACTCATGTATACCGTTGTATTTGGTTCCTAGGACTGGTGTGTACCAGTGGCAGATTGGGGATTTTTTGAATTTGACATTCGGTCTGTCAAACAACCGTATTGTTGCGTCGTCCTTTGCTGCTGCCCTCATGTGGTCCCACCAGAATATTGGACCTTTTGCAAGATATTCCTCCACCTTTAGCGGCGATAGTTTTTCGACAAATGGGTTACAAGTCGAACACGTGTTCTTGATAATTGAACATTCTTTTGTAAACAGCGTAAGGCCGTGAATCTTTTGAAAGGTACTGCAGACGCTTTTAACCTGAGTTTGGATAAGATCGTTGTTCAACACGTGATGCTTCAATGCAGCGTCTAACATATCACGAAACGGGACTCCAGCGTGAGCACCGTGTAAATATTTGTGCGCTCCCAATTTTTCGCGGTTTATTTTTGTGGCACCACACAGTGAGCAGTCTGCTTCGTGATCCAACGCGTAGAGTGTTCGTGACCAATTTCGGCATTTCTCAGTGCACAGTTGTTGAAGAGTGCGGCTGTTATACTCACACAGCGTTTCCCTTGACTTGGGACGCCACTTGCTTTGTTTGCGTTTTGCCATTTTGGGTTTAAATGTTTTTTTTTATTGCTGATGGATTGTAATTTAAATTACTTTTTTTCCCTCCTACAATGGGGTGTCGACGACGACATATCAAAATCAATTTATGTTTTCTAAGAGTCATACATGTTATTTAATCATCTACAAGTCGTCTATTTCTTCTAAATCTACTTCTTCTGCATGTGTGAATGTCCCGTCGGCGTTGATGTTGGCGCTGGCACCAGTTTCTTGAAATCGATCCTGCCATGTGTTGTCGTGGGACGCATTGTGTTGTGAAGGCAAGTGTATGTTCACTTTAGAACTCGATCCTCTCCAACATTGTCATGTGTTGTATTGTGGTCGGA
>Ga0209709_10003462_pt1 | contig 13076 bp, 13 predicted proteins | sample ArcticOcean_MG_C_2_FD_187435 | JGI IMG/M metagenome (GOLD analysis project Ga0209709, IMG submission 187435) | Marine microbial communities from western Arctic Ocean - ArcticOcean_MG_CB4_136 (SPAdes) (version 2) | ecosystem: Environmental > Aquatic > Marine > Oceanic | place: Arctic Ocean... | reverse complement strand
CTTGTAGCGGGATTGCATGGCGAGGTCGCACGAGTCAATGCAGGTTTTGGCAACCCTCGCCTCGTCTAGGGCGTTTTCGGTCGTAGCGATGCAGCGCATCAATTCCACCAGCTGGTTGTTAAAGAAGCTATAGAAACTTCAGGAGTCTGTTTGGACAGATTACCACGGCAGGCGGCAGTATCGATTGTCGTTGTGATCATAAATAGTACATTAAAGGTTAAAGTATCGACATAACTTTTTCTGCAATTGACAAACATGATGTCAGGCCGGGGCTATCGATCCCATGCAGCGAAACCATCCCATTTAAATGATGATCCTTTTCTGTGAGAAATATAAAGTCACTGGCCACTTCCCCTCTTGACTTTATCTTTGGCCTGATGCCAGCATAATCAAAACGAAGGCTTTCAGGGCCGGCAATTTTGAAATTCGATGCAACTTTTTTGTAGAATGCGTCAGTGTCTATTCCCTGCCTGTAGTTAACATCATAAACATGCTGTGTATCCGGTCCAAACTTAACCTGGCCATTTAAGTCAAGCGTAAGATGAACTCCTAAGCCAAGAGCTTCAGGCATCGGGTAGAGAAGATGAGGCACCGGAGAAGACAACCGGCCAGAAAAATAGTGCCCTTTGATAAAGTAGTTTTCCATCTCATGATCTTTGTACAAATAGTCCAGAACTTCGAGTGAAGACAACCCAGCACAATTAACTAATCTTTCAGATGAGGCAATTTGAATATCACCATTGCCATCTACAAACGTTACATAATACTTTGAGCCAAACTCAATACCTGTAACAGAGCTCGCTAAAGAGCAGATACCACCATTATCCTCAAAATCTCTTAGTAAGGAGAAAGCCAGGCCATGTGAATCTAATATTCCTGTATTAGCACTAAAAAAGGCGTACTTCGCGTCACACCATTTATTTAAATAGTTAATGTCACCAACACCACATTTCTTCAAACCAGTCGCACCACTATCTATAGCGTTGTCAAACAAATTATCTAACTTATCGGGCGAGTTGACACTAAAAACATATTTCCCAACCATTGAAAAGTTTACGTTATTAGATGAACAATAATCTTCAAGAAGGCCCCTACCATCAATACATAATTCATTTTTAATGGGCATAGCCGCGTAATATAACCCAGCATGAATCACCTCACTATTCCTTGCTGATGTTTCCATAACTATCGAACGATTTTTCTCTAATAACAACACACTATCGAACTTCTTGGAAGCAGCCGCTGCGGTAGCTAAACCAACGATACCACCTCCAATTACAACAACGTCAAACTCTAGCAAGTCCCAACTCCCCAAAAAACATAAGATGCAAGCCTTATTAACACTCTAGCCCCGTTTTTCCAGACATGCATCACCACAAAAATAATTACTCTGAAAAAAGCATATTGATCAATTGAATTAATCGCTACTAACTTTCAAAAACCTAGAACACTGTATGTGCGATATTTTTTATATCTTCTAAGTTTTTCAACCTAATATATTGGGCTAACATATGCATAAGGCTGTGATGGACATCCTCTACAACCCCATAGTTTTTGACCGGGATATGAATGCAATTGTCACTTAAATCTTTGGCTCCACCTCCTGAAAAGCCAACAAAAGAGATAGTTTCAATATTTTTTAACTTAGCCATCGATAACGCCTTGAGAATATTCGGGCTATTTCCACTACTCGAAACACAAAGGAGAATATCTCCATCTTTTCCGTATCTTTCTAACTGAAATGAAAATACATCGTCGTAACTGATGTCATTAGCCACTGCAGTAACAGTAGGAGTATTACTAGATAAGGAATGTATTATCGGTTGTATAGAGGTATTCGTAGAGGCACCTTTCAAAAAATCACAGACAAAGTGCTCTGCAATAGAAGATGAACCACCATTGCCACACGTGTAAATCGTGCTATTTCGTTTAATAGCGCCATCTAGAACATCTACAACTTTCCCCAAGTTAGCTATGTCAATGGATTCGAACCCTTTCTGTATTTCATTCATATATCCAGAAAGAAAATTAGATAAATCACTATCTCTTGCATTCGGGAATGCCATTGTTATGTTTTCCTTTTAAAAGGTAATTTCGACTTCACCCAAGTTATTTGTTCAGGCGCTACGGGTATGACTAGTTATCAAACCGATTTGTAAAATATTACTGAATGGTATCGCCATCCTAAACAGGACTCTTCTTATTCACTGACATCTAAGGATTTAATCTAGGGCTAACACTTTCTTAAAGCTAGCACATATATATGAGACATCTTCAGAGGTTAGATTGTTACCGTTTGGAAGGCATACTCCGTATTTTGAAAGGTCATAACTTTCAATATTATTATCACCGACACTCACAGAATGCGAATATTTTTCAAATGGAGGCATTGAGCTAATTGGATAAAAAAGCGGTCGGATATCAATCTTATATTTAATAAATTTCTCAATAATTTCTTCTTTATTAAGTCCATATTTCTGATCTACAATAACCGTAGTTATCCAATATACGGGATTAACATCACGGGTAGCAGAATTTAACCTTAAGCCCGGAATACTTTTCAAACCTTTAGTATATTCTTCAAAGAGCCATTTTTTGTAGGAAATAAGCTCGCCTATTCTCCGTAATTGAGCCAAGGCTAATGCTGCCTGCATGTTCGTCCAATTATAATTATATCCAATAACGGTAGACCAATAATATTTCCCTGAATTTTCTTTATCAATGCCATGATGAGAAAATAACTTAACTTTTTTGTATAAATCAGGATCATTCGTACAAACTGCGCCGCCCTGCCCAGACATAATAAGCTTAGTTGCATTAAAGCTGAACAAACTAATATCGCCAAAACTTCCAGCCTGCTTGCCTTTATATTTAGCTCCTATACCCTCCGCAGCATCCTCAATTATTTTGATATTTTTAGACCGGCATAGTGTAATAATGTCATCCCACTCAGGCATATTTCCCAAAAGGTCTACAACTACGACGGCCTTTGTTTTCGGTGTAATGCATTTACTTATCGATTCCGCTGTAATACACCAGGAATCTCTATCGACATCAGCAAAAACCGGATGTGCTCCAACATAGCAAACTGGCGACACGGAAGCGACCCAAGTTAAATCAGGTACAATTACCTCATCACCAGGCCCAATATCGAGAGCCAGCATAGCTAAATGAATGGCGTCGGTACAATGTGCTGTAGGTAAGCAATATTTAATTCCAATATAGTCCGAAAATTCATTTACGAACTGGTCTATATACCAGGTCATTTTATCTTGCCAGCCATCCGTTATAGCTTCAGTAACAAGTTCTATTTCCGCTTGTGTAATCGACGGCCCAGCAGAGGTGATTCTACGAGTATTCATTTATCTAACCTTTTTAAGAACACCATCCCAGCAATTAGTTATCATCGTTTTTTTATGCCATTGTTCTTGAATTTCAAATTCATTATTCTCTGACATAAACTCAGTTATTGCAGAACGTGGATTTGACCCTTTACCCCACGGCGAAAACCGATAATCTTTCTCCATCTCATCTACAATTTCTTTATCAAAAGTTTCTACAGTTGTATCAAAAACGACCAAATAACTATCTGCCGTAACAAATTGGCTATATGCTTTTAATTCTTCTAATACATGTTGGTGAGTATGCTTTGAGTCGAGACACACCATTATAGTTTTGGCGTCGCCAATATGCTTCTTTACTTCATCAACTGTTGACTGATCGACTGATGATCCCTCGATCATCGTAATACGTTTAAACATAGGGTGATTTTCAATAGCCTGCCTATTATGCTCTCTAACTTCGATATCTACACCCACTACATGTCCCTTCCCAAGCAACTCAAACATAGAGGCATAAAAAATTAGCGAGCCACCATGTGCAATCCCTGTTTCAATTATCAAATCAGGTTTAAGCTCAAACATAAGCTCTTGCATCATAATAATATCTTGTGGGTATTGGATTATTGGAATACCCATCCAAGAAAAATTGTAAGTATAGCCATTTTTACAAGATTCGATATTGAATTGCTTGCCCAGCTCTATCCCTTTAGATCCTTCAGCATAAGATGCAATTCTTTCATTTTTTTCTTTGTTAAAAATCTTTATTTTTTCCACAGTTAATGATCTCCATTGTTAGATAAATTTTTAGTAAACTGATTCTTTTCATTAAGTTTAGCCACTCGGATAGAATCTATAAACTCGCCATCTTCCATCACAAAATGTTCTTTAAACATGCCTTCAATTATAAACCCAACTTTCTCAAACAATCTTGCTGATGCTGCATTAGTGGCATAATAATCTGCAACTATCCGATGCAAATTGAGCTCATCAAATACATACATTAGTACCGATTCAATAGCTTCTGTAGCATACCCCCTTGACCATTCATTTTTGTCATAGAACAAAAATGATAGTTCTGCGCGCCTATGAATATCGTGGATGTTGAACACCCTTATGTTTCCAATAGCTTTATCTGAATTTTTAATGAAAACTCCAAATATTTTTGAATTTTTGGAGCTTGCTGACTTTATAAAATCAACCGCTTTATTTCTATCCCATATTTGATGCCGTGCTTCGGTTAGACCCATTACAGATGAGTCATTCAGCGCATTTAAGTATGTTCCATTAATGTCAGCGGGCAAAAATTGGCGGAGATACAACCTTGAGGTTCTGAGTATCATGTTAATTCATTTACTCCAATACAAATCATCATCTATTTTTTTACTCTTATGCAAGAATTCTATTTGTTGAAGCCTGTAAAACTCTTTACGATTAAATGTTTTTTTATTTAAACCTATATTTTTTAGCGTACTCAACAACTGCTTAACACCTTTTTCGACTGTCCATTTACACTCAAAGCCTGGTAAAATTTGGTGGATTTTATCGAAAGAGACTTTATATGTCCTAGTGTCTACACCATCCTGAATTTTCCTGTCTTTAATTAGGCTATCTTTATCGCTAGTCTCCAGATAAGTTAACTCCGATCCATCGACCATTGAATGAATCATTTTTGCTATATCAATTATCTTCAGGTTATCTTCATTTCTTCCTACATTTAGAACTATTAGTTCGCCTGAATTAATCTGCCAATCTATACAACGCCGAAATGATTCACAAGCGTCATCAATATGTAAATGTGGCCTCCATGCTTCTCCATTTGAGTTTAGAACAACCTTATTAGTTGTAAGAGCCAAACCACAGAGCATATTAATCACAACATCGAATCTGATCCTTGATGACATCCCGTAGACAGTGCCGAACCTCAGCGCTATTGGAGTAAATGATTCATCAGCCATTTCCCTCAACCCTTCTTCAACCTGCAACTTATTGATCGAATAAGGCGTCTGCGGATTCGTAGCCATCTCCTCGTCAAGCAAACGTCCACCCACCGCGGCCCCATAAACAGAACAACTTGATGGATAGATGAATTTAATGCCTAAGTTTTTACAGAACCCTGCAATTTTAAGAGCATAATCTCGAGTGGGATCATATATTTGTTCTGAAGTCATATGCCCAAACGGATCGTTTGAAATTCCGGCTAACAGTATAACGGCATCAAATCCATCAATATCAGCCTCAGCTACCAACCTTGCATCTAAATCTCTCGTCTCCACTCGATCTGCATTAGTAATCTCACCTTCTTTAAAAAAGCCGGTATCAATTCCCTTACAATCAAAGTCACGAGCCTTTAAATACTCAGATAAATGACTACCCAAATAACCTTGATTTCCAATAATAAGAATTTTTTTCACTTTCTAGTTTCCCCAAACTCGGTTATTAAAAATATCAGATACTTTTCTGAAATTGCTACGGATTACGATCTTTGCTCAATTGTATCTTGGTCGTAATATTCTATCCGGGTCCCCCCGCTGTCTAATTTGACATCTAAGCAAAACAACTCCTTAAGTGCTTCAGCTACTTTAGCTTGATTCTCACCCTCAACATAAAAAAGAAGGAATCCTCCCCCGCCTGCACCTAACAATTTACCACCAACCGCGCCAGCCTCAATCGCTTTCTTATAATAGCCATCAATAATAGAGTTTGAAATATCACTCGTAATAGATTTCTTTAGCAACCAACCCTCGTGCAAGATCTCACCAAACCTTCGTAGATCTTGGTTCCCCGAAAGGACATCCCTTAGCGGGTTAACTAGGTCACGCATTTTACCCAAAACTGCTCTCTTATCCTCAGTTGCTTTATTCTGACTTTCAAGCACGTCACTAGCATCTCGTGTAAGCTTGGTATAGAACAGCATTAAGTTTCTTTCAAGCTTAACTTTAACCTCTTTCGAATAAAAAACAGGCTCTACATCTATTGTTTCATCGCTGTTGAACGTGAAAACATTTAAGTCTCCATAAGCTGAAGCAAAGTGATCTTGTTTTCCCATAGTACGCTTAAGAATATCAACTTCAATTGCTCCAGCGGTTGAGGCGAGTACATTTTTTGTAGCATGTTTCCCTTTAAGCGCATGCAACGCATGAACGAGTCCGACACAAAATGCGCTGGAGGAACCAAGCCCAGAACTTCCAGGTATGTCCGAAAACGTTGTAATTTCTATTGGGAAATCAATTTGAAATAGTCTTAACGCTTCTCTTACGATAGGGTGCTCTATATCATCAATATCGTTACAAAACTCTACCTTACTCCAATTTACCCTATACTTATGCTCTACTATTCCCACCTGACGCTTGACCACAACATAAATATATTTGTCAATAGATGTACTGAGCACTTTTCCTGGCTCTTCTGAATAATATGATCGAAGATCTGTGCCACCCCCTACGAAACTAATCCGGAATGGAGTTCTAGAAATAATCATTTGTTTATACCTTCCATATACAATTTAATGTCCGGGACAGCATCACTTAGTTTATTAGCGCCAACACTCCAGCTAAGTTTGTTTTCTACAGATTCGGACTTAATATTATTTGTAATGAGAACCGAGCCACACCCAGCATTGTAGGCCGCTTGGCAATCGCGAATGTCATCACCGATATATAATGTTCTGTCCATCCTCAAAAGATGTTCTTCAGCTATTCTGTTAAAAAGACCAGCCTTAGGTTTTCGACACTCACAGTCAGCGTCCCAATGATGCGGGCACACGTAAATACCCAGCACTATCACTCCTTCGTTTTTCAGTTTTTCGGCCATTAGGGTATGTATTCGTCCGAGCTCTGCCTTGCTCACCATTCCTCTAGCAACACCAGCTTGATTGGTTATAACGATAAAAGAAAAACCATCGCGTGATAACTGCTTCATTGAATGGACAGTATCATCATTCCATTTAAAAGCGTCCCAGCTTTCGATGTACTCTCCTTTAGGTGCCTTCACGTTAATAACACCGTCACGATCAATTAAAATTATCTTCTTTGGCTTCAAGTATTCTCGCATCAATTCGAGACGGTCTATGTCAGATATACTGTGGTAAGGCTCTTTAATGACGAGGCCAGATATCTGTTTCCGAGCCACTAGCAATTCAATTATTTCAGAAAAATTAATATCCGGCATATTTGGAATATCATCATAAACCGGAAAAATTAAATCACGCTCCACTAACATGTAACCAATCTCAACAAAATCAAGGCCTTGACGCTGCCTGTTTTTATCGTAATCTTCTATACGCCCTGCCGATGAAATACGTATATTTCCATTGTTTTTTTCTGCTAGAAGAAGACTTAGCGCGACTTGTTCTTTTCTATGTAACTCCATTAATTTATTTAGGTTAAATTGAGAGAAGTTATCCGAATATAAGAGTAGAAAATTTTCGTCTAAACGCTCTAGAGACTCCCATAATCTCCGCCCTGTATCCCACTCAACGGGGCCAACGGAATATTCAATTTCCCAGCCCCAAGCATGCCCATCACCAAAGTAGTCTTGAATTACTTCTCCTAAATAACCCACCAACAATACATAACGCTTAATCCCTTGTCCCGATAGTTGCTGAAGCAGGTATTCAAGAAATGGTTTATCTCCAATCGGCACCATAGGCTTTGGCAAGTGATCAGTTATTGGTCGCAGTCGAGTGCCTAAACCACCGCAAAAAACAACTGCTTGTGTCGGTTTAGTCATAAGTCAGAGTCTAATTTTTTCACAGTGCCGGAAATACCTTGCGCTAACATCATTTTAGGGACCCAATTATGTTCCCTCATTCTGGCCATATCAGCGAAATTTCCATCTAGTGTTATAGGCATATCTTTATATGGAGGTGGCAACCCCAATTCGGAGGCCACCATGTTGACAACTTCCCATACAGCTGAGCTTACTCCCGAACCAATATTATATATGCCAGAACTGTCTTCCGATTCCACTAAAACCCGAATACTATCCACTACATCGCTTATATGCACAAAGTCGTTTCGCGCTAATGGATTATTGATCCTTGGCTCTTCGCAATTTTTTAAATCCCGGTAACAGGTCGGAATCAATGCATTCATTCTTTGCCCTGGACCATAAACAAAAAAAGCTCGCCCCCAGACCAAAGTTGTATTTGATTCCCTACAGATACTATCACTTATAATCCGCAAGGACGTTTTAAAGGAAGCAAAGACAGCAAGCTCATTAGATTCGTCGTTCTCAGAAACCGCACCTAGAGCAGGGCCATATTCCCAACACGAACCAATTATGAATACTTTTTTACACCCAACTTTAACGAGATTCTCTACTAAGCTAATACCGGAAAACAAATTTTTTGCACTGTTTTCAACGGAGTAATCTGGGAGCCCATGCCATGCAAGATGTATACAACAATCAGGCCTAAACTGATCTAGTGCATCAGTATATGATTCCGGCTTATCTAAGTCTCCCGTGACAACCTTTATATTCTGCCCTTCGTGTTGAATGACTTGAGAATGACTCAAACACAATAGGTCATGCCCCTTCAGTACCGGAAGTAAGTTCCTCCCAATAAAACCACTGGCACCTGTTATAAATATTTTCATATAATTTAAAGAGAATCCAGGCTATCGAGATAATTTGGCAATGTGTTGTCTTTTTCTGATATATGCTCAACCGTGGCGGGCCACACGAAATCAAACTCTGGATCCTTGTACGAAAAACCACGATATGAGTCGGGGGCATATAACTCAGACATATAATACTGAATTATTGTATTTGACTTCGTAGTAAGAAATGCGTTAGCGCAGCCTGGTGGCACATAAAGCTGGTTTCGCTTCTCAGAGTCTATAGTCACAGACTCCCATTTTAAATAAGTTGAAGAGTCAGGTCTTAAATCTACAACAATGTCGTATATCGCACCTGTAATACATGAAATTGTTTTACCTTCCGCATGTGGCGCAAGCTGATAATGAAATCCGCGTAAGGTGTGCATATGCGGGTTTTCTGACACGTTTCCCTGCAATACCCCCGTATTAATCCCATGCTTGGCATACTCTTGACTACAATAATGCCTGCGAAAAACTCCCCTTTCATCTCGGAATAGGTCAGGTTCAATTACAAACACGCCAGCTATACTTAACTCATTAAATTGCACTTTATATCTCCAATAGATAAGGAGTATTTGGCAATGGGATAATCACACTCCCTTTGAATCCTTTTTCTTTTAAATCTTCGATAATTTCATCTTTAAAATTCCAAGCAAGGATAACCACAGTATCAGGATTTTCTTTTAGCGCCTCTTCTGGCGAAACAATTAGCACATCAGTACCAGGCGTGTAACGGTTGTGCTTAAGGGCATTTTGATCAGCAACACAAGCTAGATGGTTATGATCGATACCACAGAAATTAAGCATAGTTGAGCTTCGTGCAGAGGCGCCGTAGCCAATTACTTTCTTTCCTGATAGATTTTCTGAATCTATCATCGATTTAAGCTTTACACGATGCTCAAAAGACATTTTTGCAAAATCCTGCCAAGCCTCAAGTGAGGAAATTCCTTCCTCCCTTTCGCTCTCAAGCTGATCCTTTAGATCACTAGTAACAACTCGCTTCTCTTTAGAAAAGAAGGCTACAAGTGAACCACCACTGATCGGGCTTTCAGCGACATCAAAGAGATTCAAACCATGCCTCAAAAGCAATTCATTAATACTATGTAGTGAGTGGTAGAAAAAATGCTCGTGATAGATAGAATCGTAGTGTAATTCACTTAGAATTTTACCTATCCAATGAAATTCTATCGCGCCAACTCCATTTTCCTTAAGACATTCTGCCATACCCCCAACAACATCATTAGGATCTGGAACATGCGGAATCACATTTCTTGCAATAACAATATCAGCGTGCTCATTTTCTGCTGTTACTTTTTTTGCAACATTAAGACCAAAAAAATCAGCTAAGGTTGGTATACCATTTTTTTGAGCCAATTCTGCCAAGTTTTTTGCTGGATCTACTCCTAACACACGGTGTCCAGCTTCCTTAAATCGCTGGAGGAACGTCCCATCATTACTTGCAACCTCTACGATAAATAAATCATCGCTTTTGCTTAATTTTGAGACAATACGATCAGCAAATATTTTGCTATATTCACGCGCCCCTTTCGATGTGCCTGTTACCCAAATATAATCACTAAACATATATTCTGGATCGATGGTTTCTGTCAGCTGAATAGTCGTACATTTAGGGCAGCGGCAGATCGTTAATGGTACATTTTCTAAAGTCTCGGAGACTTTTTTACGTAATGAATTAGCCGGGGGTTGATCACCTAACTCAAGAATCGTATGAAGATCTGTTGCGTCGCATAGCCTACATTTAGTAATTGTTTTTGAAATCATAATTTGTACCTAAAATCTGAATTTACAACATTATTATTAATTTGATGCTTTAATTGAGCCAGTCTATTAGTGTCTCTTCCCCGAAATTGATTTTCTGAAAAACCAATATCATCAAAGAAAGCGACCAACTCCCTACCACCCATATCCAAATCCCACTCAGGCTTATAATAGTCACTCAATTCGGTTAATATTCGTGAAAATCCAACCTTATATGTCCTTGAGTCTGAACCGTGCTCGCCAGTAAAGACTAAATCGCAACCAGGCACGGCCCTTTGGGCTGCCTCAGCAATATCACGGACGGTGAAATTCCCATTAAGAACACCAACGTTAAAAGCCCTACCTGCCACTAGGCTTGAAGGAGCTTCTATTCCAGCGATAAATGCTGAACATACGTCTCGAATATGCACCGTAGGCCGCCAAGGAGTGCCATCGCTCATTATTTCTATCCGACCCGTTGTATACGCACAAGCAACCAAGTTATTAAATACGATATCGCAGCGTAACCTTGGGCTCGCACCAAAAACCGTTGATGGCCTAAAACTCGTGATAACAAAGTCATCTGTCGACATAACATGCAGTTGCTGCTCTGCACGCCACTTGGCAATTGCATACGCGGTAATAGGATTTTTTACACTGTCATCTTCATCGAGCTCATCACTAGACTCAGATATACCGTACATGCTCTGAGAGGAAGCATAAACAAATCTAGAAACGCCACACTCTTTAGCTAATTCAGCCAAGCGCATCGTTCCACTAAAATTTATATCTTCCGTTAGTAGAGGCGAAAAGTCCCCTAACGGATCATTTGATAACCCCGCAAGGTGGATAATCCCATCTATCCCTTTAAGGTCATTCTTATCAATATCTCGTATATCTTTTTTTATTTTTGTGTAGTCTTCCTCAATATCTTGCAGTGTATTTTCAGTAAAGTAACCCGCATCATAACCAATCACTTCATACCCTTTACCCATTAATATCGGCACCAAAACTGCACCAATATATCCTTGATCACCCGTGACCATTAATCTCATATTCTCTCCTCAAACTAGTGTGTTATCGTACTGTTTACAGTTTACAGTTTACAGTTTAAATATAATATCCGATAATAGGCGTTACCGTTATTTATCGATCTTATTACCATTGCAGTTGTCATGTTCCGCGTTTTAACCGAGCAGTCGCCGAAGGCAACCTGCAAACCCAAGCAGCATTTTAAATACCTAAAGATTTATGCCACTCCCAAGCACTTTGAATGAGCGCATTTAGATCCCCAAATTTTGGTTCCCAAGCGAGTTCACAGATGGCTGCAGAGCTATCAGCCACAAGTATAGGAGGATCGCCTGCGCGTCGCATATCCAGGTCATAGGGTATCGTCTTTTTTACAGCACGTTCGCAGCTTCCAATAACGTCTAGCACCGAAAACCCGCTACCATTGCCTAGATTGAACGCTGAGAACCCGCTATGACCCTTCATGTATTCAAGACCCAGAAAATGCGCCTCCGCAAGATCAGTCACATGCACATAATCACGAACGCACGTACCGTCATGAGTTTCATAGTCATTACCAAATACTTTAAGAACACTGCCTCCTGAAATCGTCGACTTCAGGATATTGGGGATCAGATGAGTCTCTGGATCATGTGCCTCACCTATGGAGCCTGAAGGATCTGCGCCAGCTGCATTAAAGTACCGAAAACAAGTAGCATTAATATCGTGAACCGCACAAATATCTCTCAACATATTCTCGACCATTAGCTTACTTTGGCCATATGGGTTTATTGGGTTCTTGGGATGGTCCTCAGCGATTTTGTCAGTAACGGGATTTCCAAAGATCGCTGCGGTAGATGAAAACACCAAATTATGAATGTCATTATTGATCATTTCATTAACGAGATTCAGCGTACCCACCACATTATTTCGGTAGTAAAGATCAGGCTTTTGAACGGACTCTCCAACAAGTGACTTTGCTGCAAAATGAATCACACCATCAAATGAGCGACCTTTAAGTAACTGCGCCAATTTGTCCTGATCAAGTAGATCAACTCTTAATATTTCACAGTCTTTAATAGCCCATTCATGGCCTGTTGAGAAGTCATCGAGCACCACAACCTCATGGCCATGCTCCTGAGCATACCTGACCATATGTGAACCGATATAACCTGCACCACCAGGGATAAGTAATTTCATAATAATTTTTCTGTTAGATTAAACATGAGAGTGGTTCTTTTTTATAGACTCCAGAAACTGTTCTTTGAAATGCGATAATAGCCTTTATCGAACCCTACCAATCATTCTTTTCAATCAGCGCTTTAATAGCCTGCCGGGTGTCAGGATCGCGCATGCCCACCGCTAAGTT
>Ga0209709_10003460_pt1 | contig 13082 bp, 8 predicted proteins | sample ArcticOcean_MG_C_2_FD_187435 | JGI IMG/M metagenome (GOLD analysis project Ga0209709, IMG submission 187435) | Marine microbial communities from western Arctic Ocean - ArcticOcean_MG_CB4_136 (SPAdes) (version 2) | ecosystem: Environmental > Aquatic > Marine > Oceanic | place: Arctic Ocean... | reverse complement strand
AATAATTGTTTTTAATTCAAAAGGTAAATCTGATTTATCTATTTTAAATTTGAAAGAAAATGCTAATGCAGATTTTTCAAAAAAAACTATTGCTAATGATGAAAAAATTTCAAAGCTGCTAAAGAAAAAAAACCTTGATTTAAATAATGCTAAATCATCCATTGTTTTTAACAATGATTGTGTGATGGGTGAAAAAATAATATTAACCTCAAAAGATAAATGTGTGGTTATGATTGCTGCACCCGGTGAGATTATGAACGTTCATGAACAGAGTCCACCGACTGATTTAACTATTTTTTTAAATAAAGCTAAATTTATTGAAAGCGATGAACAATTTATTTTGCCAGATCCACTTAGTGATCCAATTATAGAACAGCTTGTAAAAAGAAGAACTGCTGAAACTTATGCTGTTAAAGCTGGAGAATATATTCAAATAATTGATCCAAGTGGAAGACAATGTTCTGATTTTTTAGCTTTTGATACACAAAAACTAAATGATGGAATTGAAAATATTATAGATGATAAGGCAACACGAACATTTATGGGTGGCGCTTACCCAGGTCCTGGATTATTTTCAAAATTTTATGACAATGATCACGAGGCAATGGTTGAGGTTGTAAGAGATACGGTTGGAAGACATGACACTTTTAATCTTGCTTGTACATCCAAGTATTATGAAGACATGGGGTATATGGGTCATATTAATTGTACAGATAACTTCAATAAAGGTTTAAAAAAATATGATGTTAATCCTCGAAAGGGCTGGTCTGCTATAAATCTTTTTTTTAATACAGCAATTGATGCAAATAATGTTGCTTCTTTTGATGAGCCTTGGTCAAGACCCGGCGACTATGTTCTATTTAGAGCTTTAAAAGACTTAACATGCGTGTCTTCTGCTTGCCCATGTGACGTTGATGGAGCAAATGGCTGGAATCCCACTGATATTTTTGTTAGGACTTATCCTAAAGAAAAAAAATATTCAAAAGCAATTGCATTTAGAATGAAAACAGAATCAGAACCAAAATTAACACAAGAAACAGGTTTCCATAAAAAAACCTCTGAACTAACAAGAAACTTTGTTGAATATAAAGGTTTCTGGCTTGCAAATAACTTTACTAATTCTGGTACGATAAAAGAATACACAGCTTGTAGAGAAAGTGCGATAGCTACTGACTTATCACCTCTTAGAAAGTTTGAAATCCTAGGGCCAGATGCAGAAAACTTAATGCAATATACTCTTACAAGAAATATTAAAAAATTATCTGTAGGACAGGTTGTTTATACAGCAATGTGTTATGAAAATGGGTGCATGTTAGATGATGGTACATTGTTTAAATTAGGCCAAGATAACTTCAGATGGATTGGTGGAGATGAATACAGTGGTGAATGGCTAAAAGAACAAGCTAAAAAGAAAAATTATAAAGTTTGGATAAAATCTGCAACAGATCATATTCACAATATTGCAGTTCAAGGACCCAATAGTAGAAAAATTTTAGAAAAATTTGTATGGACACCTCCAATACAGCCATCAATTACTGAACTAGATTGGTTTAGATTTAATATCGCAAGAATAGATAATGAAACAGGTACACCGATTGTTGTTTCAAGAACAGGTTACACGGGTGAACTTGGATATGAAATATGGTGTAATCCAAAAGATGCTGCTGAAGTTTGGGATGAAGTTTGGGAAGCAGGAAAAGAATTTAATATTACGCCATTAGGTTTGGAGGCTTTAGATATGGTTCGTATAGAAGCTGGTCTTATTTTTTATGGTTACGAATTTGACGATCAAACAGATCCTTTTGAAGCTGGAATTGGTTTTACCGTTCCTCTAAAAACCAAAGAAGATAATTTTATAGGTAAAGAAGAGTTGGTTAAAAGAAAAGCTAACCCACAAAAAAAATTAGTTGGTTTAGAATTAATTGGCCATGAGCCAGCAGTAAATGGAGATTGTGTTCATATAGGCCGTGGACAAGTAGGTATAATAACTAGCGGAATGTTATCACCTAAACTTGGTAAAAATATTGCACTTTGTAAAATTGATGTAAAATATGCCGAGATAGGAACGGAAGTTGAAATTGGTAAACTTGATGGTCACCAAAAAAGAATTGGTGCAAAAGTTGTTCCCTTCCCTTTCTACGATCCAACAAAATCAAGGGTGAGGGCTTAAATGCAAAAAACAAAAGATTTACTAAATTTTTGGGAAGAACAAATGAAACACTCTCATACTTCAAGCAATTATTTTTTTAGAAAATCACCATCACATTATCACATGATGTTATTAGTTATGTCAGCATACAAACATAAAGAAAAATTATCTGTAGAAGAACTTAAAACAAAACTTTTTAAAACATCTAGACCAAAATCTGCACTAATAATTAATGAAGCATGTGAAAAAAATTTTTTTCTTTTAGAAAAAACTTCAATAGATCAGAGAAAAAAAAATATTAAGCCTACTGAATCTTTTGTAAAAGAATTTGAAGAATACATAGAAACTTTAAAAGGTCTGGTTCTTTAAAGTTATCCAACATTCTTCATAGCGGCAGCAATACCAGCAATTGTAATTAACATTGCATCTTTTAAGTATTTTTTATCTTTAATTTCTAATTTAGATTTATTTAATTTTTTCATTATGTCTGCTTGTAAAATATTTAATACCTCTGCGTAAGTGTTTCTAATTCTGATAGATTTTCTATATTCTTTTCTTTTTTCTATAATATATTTTGGAATAATTTGTTTGTTTACCTTTGTAAGTGATAATAATTCTTTTCTCAGTCTTTCACCTGTAATATTTAAGTTTTTATCCCCTAAACATTCTTCATAAAATTTACTCACTCTTTGGTCTGTTTTTACTAGAACCATATCAAGCATGTCCATCTGTGCATTAAAAAAAGGCCATTTAACTACCATTTCTTTTAAAATATTTCTATTTTTTATTCCAAAGTTCAAAGCCTTAAAGGTTCCAAGCCAAGCGGTCAAAAGAAAGCGTATTTGAGTCCATGCAAACACCCAAGGTATTGCTCTTAAACTTTCAATGCCTTTAGATTTATTTCTTTTTGTGGGTCTTGAACCAATAGACAATTTTTCTAATATTTTTTGCGGTGTTATTTTAAAGTAATATCTTAAAAAATCTTTATCATTGAGATTACTTCGATAATCTTTACTGGAAATTTTACTCATCTCATCCATTAATTTTCGCCATTGTTTTTTTGGTTTTATTGGTGGAGATAAAGTTGCTTCTAAAACAGACCCTATATATGTGCCCAAGTTATATTCGGCTAAAGACTCGGTTGCATATTTTTGCTGTATAACCTCTCCTTGTTCAGTTACTCTTGTATGTCCATTAACAGTTCCTGGAGGTTGAGATAATAATGCTTCATAAATTGGTCCTCCTCCTCTTCCAACCGATCCGCCACGTCCATGAAATAAAGTTAAATTAACATTAAATTTATTTGAAACGGTTTGTAGTTCTTCTTGAGCCCGATATTGAGCCCAACTAGCGGCAAGTTTTCCCGCATCTTTACTTGAGTCTGAATAACCAATCATCACTTCTTGATTTTTTTTAAAACATTTTAAGTACCATGGGATATTATAAAGTTGATCAACTACCTTACTTGCATTTTGAAGGTCTAACAAAGTTTCAAATAATGGAACAGTTCTTAAACATGATTTAATTCCAGATTTTTTTTGAAGGACTAATACTGTCAATATGTCTGATACTTTTGATGCCATAGAGATAACGTAAGCTCCCATACATTCTTTTGGTAATTTTGAAATCATTTTAAATGTAGCCCATGTTTCACTATCATCTTTATCAAATTTCATTGCTTTTGATATTAGGGGTCGCTTAGAATTAAATTCACTTGATAGAAAATTATTTTTTTCACCTTCTGACCAATTATTAAAATCTCCAAGACCTAAGTGTTTACAAATGTTAGTCATCAGTTTTTTATGCCTGCTGGCCTCTTGTCGTATATCTAATTTTACAAGATTTAAACCAAAAGTATGAGCTCTTCTCAATAAATCAAGTATTGAGCCGTCTGCTATTGCTTCACATTTAATTTCATATAATGATTTATAAACTACGTTTAAAGGGTTTATAATTTCATTAATTGATTGAATAACTAAAGTATTATTTAAAGGTTTTTTTTCATTTAAAAATAATTCAATTTCTTTTTGTGTAGTTTTTAACTTATCCCTAACTGGTCTTAAGTAAGTTCTGTAAGGCTCATGACTGTTTTTTGATTTTTTTTTAATAATATTTGAACACTCATGCATTGATAACTTTTGAATAATTTTAGTAAATTCTCTTTCATATAGGTTTGCAGCCTCCCATCTCGATAATAAAATTACTTCTTGAGTAATTTTTGCAGTAACATTGGGGTTTCCATCTCTATCCCCACCCATCCATGAGCCAAATAGTAATGGAGAATAATCAGTTGGTAGTTTTTTACCTGTATAATCTTGAATAGCCTTATCATAACGAGATATAATTTTTGGTACAGCATTCCACAAACTATCTTCTATTACAGCTAATCCCCACTTAGCCTCTTCTACTGGTGTTGGTTTTAATCTTTTTAATTCATCAGTTTTCCAAATTGAAGTAATTTCCTCATGAAGATTTCTTTCTAAAGTGTCTTTTTCTTTAATAATATTTTTTATTTTAAATATTCTTGATTTATTAAATTTTTCTAAAAGATTATTTACTTCTGTATATTTTTGAATAAGCGTTCTTCTTTTAACCTCTGTTGGATGGGCTGTTAAAACTAGATCTACTTTTAGATTTTTAGCACACTGATAAAATTGTTCTTTTGAAGTAGCTTTTTTTTTTATTAATTTTTCGATTGCATCTTCTAAAACTATAAATGAATCTGATTCTTGTTTTTTTTGATTTTTTTTTTCATCTATCTTATGTACATTATCAAGAGACTCAGCTAAATTTGAAAAATTTAAAAATTTACTAAATGAACGGGCTATTATTAAAGATTCTTTAGAATTTAATTTTTTAATACTTGATATTAATTGTCGAAATTTTTTTGTTTCATTTAATTTTATTTTTTTTTTATTTTTAGCACCTCTGCTTGCTTTTGATAAAAATCTTATTTGTTCTATCTTATTGTAAAGTTTGATTCCTTCTTGCTCTTTAACCACTTTACCTAAAATATTTCCTAATAAATTTATATTTTTTGAAAGTTCTACGTTCTTTATTTTATAATCAATTCTTTTTAGCATTTAAAACTTGTTTTACAGTGTGTCCCATTACAGATGGGTTTTTTGAAATTATTACCCCATACTCTTCTAAGAGCTTAACTTTTTCAACTGCACTTTCTCCATACGCTGAAACTATAGCCCCTGCATGCCCCATAACTCTTCCTTTTGGAGCTGTTAAACCAGCTATATAGGCAACCACAGGTTTTGACATATTCTCTTTAGCAAATTTACCTGCAGCTACTTCTTGGGGACCACCAATTTCACCTATCATTAATATAACTTCTGTATTTTTGTCTTCTTCAAATTTTTCAATAATATCCTTAAATGAACTTCCATTAATAGGGTCTCCACCAATTCCTACACTTGTGGAAATTCCTATTCCTAAATCTTTTAATTGTTGTGCTGCCTCATATCCTAAAGTTCCTGATCTTCCAATAACTCCAACATTACCTTCTTTATAAATATGTCCAGGCATTATACCTAGTAGAGCTTTACCTGGGCTAATTACTCCAGCACAATTTGGTCCTATAAGTGTCATTTTTTCTGATTTTGAGTACCGTCTCATATAACGTTTTATTTTAATCATATCGTGAGAGGGAATTCCGTCAGTAATAGCAACGCATGTTTTTATTCCTGCGTCGGCGGCCTCCATAGCCGAATCCGCAGCAAATGCTGGTGGCACAAATAGCACAGAAGCGCTAGCTCCTGTATTTTTTACAGCCTCTTTAACTGTGTTAAAAACTGGCAGACCCAAGTGAGTTTGCCCACCTTTTCCAGGTGTCACTCCTCCAACTATGTTTGATCCATATTTTAGCATTTCATCAGAGTGAAAAGATCCTATTTTACCAGTAAAACCTTGGACTATTATTTTTGTTTTTTCATCAATTAATATTGTCATGATTATTTCTTTAATTCCTTTAAAGCTTTTACAGCTTTATTTGCTGCATCCTCTAAGGTTGTTGCTTCAATATAATTAATCTTACTTTCTTTTAAAATTTTATTACCTTTTTCAACATTAGTTCCTGCTAACCGTATTATAAGCGGCATATTGATATCTATTTTTTGCAAAGCTTGAATTATACCTTCTGCTACCCAATCACACCTATTTATCCCTGCAAAAATATTGATCAATATGACTTTTACTTTTTTATCCATCAATATTAATTTAAATGCTTTAACAATTTTTTCAGGTGTGGCTCCTCCACCAACATCAAGAAAATTTGCTGGTTCACCACCTGCTAATTTAATCATGTCCATTGATGCCATAGCCAAACCTGCTCCATTAATTATATTCCCAATATTTCCTTCAAGACTTACATAATTAAGCCCTCTATCAGATGCATAAATTTCATTAGTATTTTCTTGTGTTTTATCTCTAAGTTCTGAAATTTGGTTTCTTCTAAATAAAGCATTGTTATCAAAGCTCATTTTACAATCTAATGCTAAGATTTGGTCTTGTTCTGAAATAACTAAAGGGTTTACCTCAACCATAGTGGCGTCTAATTCACTAAAAGCTCGATAACATCCAATTATAGCTTCTGCTGTTCTTGATATCAATTCAGGTTTAATTCCTAATCCAAAAGCAATTTCTCTTGCTTGAAATTTTTGCATGCCAACTGCAGCTTCTATTTTTGATCTAATTATACTTTCTGGTTTTTCTTGTGATATTTCTTCAACACTCATTCCACCTTCTGTTGAAGCAACAACCATTATACATTCAGAACTTCTGTCAAAAACTAATCCTAAATATAATTCCTTTTTAATCTCTGTTGCTTCTTCAATATAAACTCTATTAACAATTTTTCCCTCTGGTCCTGTTTGATTTGTAACTAATGTTTTTCCAAGAAGTTTATCTGTTGCTTGAGCAACTTCTAAAGCGGTATTGCAAACTATAATTCCTCCTGCTTTACCCCTTGCCCCAGAATGAACTTGCGCTTTTACTACCCATTTTGATCCGCCAATTTCTCGCGCTTTATTTTCAGCATTTTCTGGACTGTATACAATTCCTCCTCTCGGTATTGTAACACCAAAACCTGCAAGTATTTTTTTTGCCTGATATTCATGTATGTCCATTTTGTTAGCCTTTGATAAGTTTATTAATATTTACAATATTTTCTGCCATGCGAGCTGAAGCAGCATCAATCATTCTCCCATCTAATTGTGCAGCACCTTTTCCTTCTTTTGCTGCTTTCTCAAGTTCTTCAATGATTCTTTTAGCTTTGTTTACTTCGGCTTCTGGTGGTGAAAAAACTTTATTTGCCAGTTCAATTTGTGAAGGATGAATTGCCCACTTCCCTTCTATACCAATCGCAGCAGCCCTTTTTGCAGATTCTATGTATGCATCTGGATCATTAAAATCTCCAAAAGGTCCATCAATTGCTCGTAAGCCATATGCTCTACAAGTCATAACAAGTTGCGACAACCCGTGATGCCATTGGTCTCCTGGGTAATCAGGATTTAATCCTCCAATTACAACTGTTCTCGCTCTTAAACTTGCAGCATAATCTGCTACGCCGAAATGTAATGCTTCAATTCTGCTACTAGACTTAGCAATTTCTTTTATATTTGACATTCCTAATGCAGTTTCAATTAAACATTCTATTCCAATTTTATTTTTAAATTTCTTATTGGTTTCTATTTGTGTCAAAAGACAATCAACCATATATACATCACTAGCTGTACCTACTTTTGGAATAAGTATTGTGTCAATTCTATCACCTGCCTCTTCTACAATTTCAATCAAATCACTATACATATAGTGTGTGTCGAGACTATTAATTCTTACAGAAATAGTTTTTCCTTTTTTTCTCCAATTTATTTCTTTAAGTGCTTTAATTACATTCGCCCTAGCAGATATTTTATCATTTGGTGAAACTGCGTCTTCAAGATCTAAAAAAATATAGTCTGCACTAGAGTTAAGTGCTTTTTCAAACATTTTAGGAGATGATCCAGGAACTGCTAATTCACTTCTTTGTAATCTTGGACGTGCAGGCTCATAAAATTTATGGCTCATTTTTTCTCCAAATTAATTTGGAAAAAGAATACAAGTAAACTTTTCAAGAGAAGATATGCGCTCTTTTTCCGTTTATAATCACAAACTATAAAAATTTTAAAATGAAATAAATGATATTTTATATAATTATTAACAAGTCATATTATTTATTATTAAAAACTATATATAAAAGAAATATGTGACTATTTCTTAAAATAAATTAGATTTATCATATGATAAAATCAAATAGTCATAAAGCAGGCAGGCATTTTTTACAAGTTCCTGGACCTACAAATATACCTGATCGAGTTCTTCAGGCTATGGCTTTTCCAGCAATGGATCATAGAGGTCCTGATTTTCAAAATTTATCTTTTAATGTTTTAAAAAAAATTAAATTAATTTTTAAATCTGAAGATCCTGTTGTTATTTTTCCAAGCGCTGGCACAGGTGCTATGGAAGCTTCTCTAGCTAACACTTTAAGTGAAGGAGATAAAATTTTAATGTTTGAGACGGGACATTTTGCTACTGAATGGTGTCAGGCTGCACGAAGATATAGATTAGATGTTGATTTTATTCCGGGGGACTGGCGGACAGGAGCTGATCCAAAAATTGTCGAAAAAAAATTAAGCGAAGATAAAAACCATAAAATAAAAGCTGTCTTAGTTACTCATAATGAAACATCTACAGGAATTAAAAGCCAAGTAGAAGAAGTAAGAAAAGCTATTGATAGTACAAATCATCCTGCATTATTTATGGTTGATACTATTTCTTCGTTGGGTTCTTATAATTATGATCATCAAAAATGGAAAGTTGATGTTACAGTTGGTGGTTCTCAAAAAGGTTTGATGTGCCCTCCAGGTTTATCTTTTAATGCAATAAGTCCTAAAGCTTTGGAGGCTTATAAAAAATCCAAAATTACTAAATCTTATTTTGACTGGGGACAAATGTTAGATAATAATAAAAATGGATTTTATCCTTACACCCCTGCTGTAAATTTATTATACGCTTTAAATGAAGCAGTTGATATGCTTTTAGAAGAAGGTTTAGAAAGTGTATTCAAAAGGCACAAAAGACATGCTGATGCTACAAGAATTGCAGTGGAAGCTTGGGGTCTTGAAATTTTAGCCAGAAACCCAATTGAAAGATCAGATTCAATAACTGCAATTATGGTTCCAGATGGACACGATTCAGATAATCTTAGAAAAATAATTTATGATAACTACAATATGTCCTTAGGAACTGGTCTTAATAAAGTAAAAGGTAAAGTATTTAGAATAGGTCATATGGGTGACTTAAATGACTTAACCTTAGCTGGAACCCTATCGGGGGTTGAAATGGGCTTAAAAAAATCTGGAATTCCTTTTAATAAGGGTGGCATAATGGCCGCACTAGATTTTCTTTCAAAATAAAATCATGCTTTATTCTCAAATAATCTCTGTAATAAAATATATACAAGTTTTTACTTATATAAAAAATACTTTTATTTTTAAAAATTATTAGTTATGGAGAAAGGATATATGTCTAATTTACCAAAAAAAGCAAAAGTAGTAATTATTGGTGGTGGTATTCACGGCTTAAGTACAGCGTGGAAACTTTCAGAAACTTATAAAAATGAAAACGATATAGTTGTTCTAGAAAAAAAGGATATTGCAGCAGGTGCAAGTGGTATTGCTTGTGGTGTTGTTAGAAATAATTATTTTCAGCCAGCAATGAGGGAATTGATGGCTCATTCTGTTTCAGTTTGGGAAAGTGATCCAAAAGCATTTAAATATAATTCTGTTGGTTACATGCAAATATCTCCAGAGGTTATGCATGAAGATGTTGCAACAATTTATGAACAACAAAAAGCAATAGGGTACGAATCAGACTTTATAGAAGGCAAAGAAGACTGCATGAAATATATGAAAAATATTTTTGATGATTGGCAGGCTCAAGAAATAACATCCATCCTACACGAAAAAAAAGGTGGCTATGCATTTAACAAAGATTCCATTAAAGCTCTTGAAGAAAAATCAACATCAAATGGAGTGAAGGTTATTAAAGGAGTAAAAGTTACAGGGTTTAAAAGAGGCAGTAATAGCAAAGCTGTTACAGGAGTTGAAACTGATAAAGGTATAATTGAATGTGATCAGGTCGTTGTTGGCGCTGGTCCTTGGGTTAGAGATTTTTGGAATATGTTAGATCTGCCAAAAACCACTAATATTAAAGGTAAAGATGGAAAATTTCATGAAACTGAAATGTGGAAATATTGGATGCTTCAAGAAGGAGTTATTGGTGTTGATAAAGATTTTTTAAAAACAAATGATGGTGGTCAACCCCCAGTTATTCATGTCGACTCAACTGCACCATTATATTCTGACAGAGATAAAAAACTAATTACAGATAAGATTTGGGGAATTTATTACAAGCCAGATATTGAAGGTTTAGGTGTTCAAGGAGGAACTTCTCCTTATATTGTTGATAAACACTTTGATAAAGTAAATATTGATCCCTATGGACTTGAATCCCCCGAGTTTCAAACTACTGAAGCATTTAATGATATGTGGTGTTCAGCTTTAGCACATTGCCAAAAAAGATTTGAAGGAAAATCAGACCTATACAGAAAAGGACCTTCAGGTGGTCTTGGATGTATGACGCCAGATGCGTTTCCAATTTTTGATAGATTTTTAGAAAACGTTTATATGATTGCAGATGCTAACCATGGGTATAAAATGATTGGCGTTGGAGAACTTGTTGCAAAAGAAATTCTTGGAACTGAAAGTGATTTATTAAAACCCTTTAGATTCAATCGTTACGAGAAAGGTGAACTGCATCCTACCTCGAACAGTCCCTTCCCTTGGAGTTAATTTTATAGCCACTAGTTATAAAAATTATATATATTTAATATAATCAAGAAACCTAGACACCCTTAAATTTTTCAGTTACGGTTCGTTAAATAAAAATTCATTAGAGGGAGAGATAATGACAGATTTAGACAAGCATGTTGCACAACCTGGTAGAAACAAATTAGTAAAACAAGTTAGAGCTAAAATTGATGAGCTAGGTATTGAATATATTTATTTTCAATTTATTTCTGTTACTGGAAGAGTTGTTGGAAAAGGCATTCCTACTGATCATTGGGAAAGAACTTGTGAAAAAGGTTTTCAATTAGTTTATGGAGCAACAGCAAACTTATTTGTTGATCGTCATGGAGACTATATTGGTTATGGTCCAGAAGCAAAAGAGTTAGTTGGTATACCTGATCCTGAAACTTTTTGTCAACTTCCTTGGGATAAAAAAGTTGCAAGAGTATTCGTTACTTGCTTTAGAAATAGAGAAGAAAGAGAAAATCCTGGTGCACATCTAACTTCAGATTGTCGAGGAAATTTAAGAATACATGCTCAAGAATTTAAAAAGAAACATGGGTACCAATTAAGAGTTGGAACAGAGCCAGAAATGATGTGGTTAACTAAAAATGAAGATGGCTCACCTACTGGTAAAGGTTTTTCTAAACCTTATTGTTATCATATAGATCAGTTTGAGTCGTTAAGACCAGTTTTCATGCAAGTCTTTAAATATGCTAGAGCAATGGGTTTCGACATGATTCAAGGGGATCACGAAGATGCACCAGGGCAATTAGAATTAAACTGGATGTATGATGATGTGTTAAGAAATGCTGATAGACTTTCTACTTATAGACAAATTTGTGCCCAAGTAGCTAGAGAGTTTAACTTGATAGCTTGCTTTATGACAAAACCATTTATGGGTGTTTCTGCAAGTGGTTGTCACACTAATATGTCTTTATGGACAGGTGGAAAGGATAAAGTTAATAAATTATCTCACAAATCTCTACCAGGAATGGATGAAGTATTTACTTACGTTGAAGGTGGAAAAAATACTTTTATGCCCGACACTAAAGATATTCAATTACCAGGTAAAGTTGGTCTGAAAGCTATTGGTGGAGTAATGAAACATTTGGGAGCGCTAACTGCAATCGGTTCTTCTACTGTAAACTCATACAGAAGATTATGGGATACAGGATTTTGGGCACCTGTTTATGCTGACTGGGGATTTCAAAATAGAACTTGTGGATTAAGAGTTTCTGCTCCAGGAAGGTTTGAATATCGTTCAGTTGACTCAATGCATAATCCATATTTAATGGGTTCTGGATTATTAAAATGTTTTGATGACGGAATAACAAATAACATTGATCCAGGAAAACCTGAGTCTAGAAGTATGTATGAAGCTCAAGCTGCTGGAAAGATTGTTAAAAAATTACCAATGAGTCTTGGTGAGGCTTTAAAGCGTTTAGCAGAAGATGAGGTTATAAAATCAGCTATGCCAGATGAAATGTATAAAGTTTTCCATTGGTATAAAAATGATGAATGGGAAAAATTTTTAGGTGCAACAACTCAGTGGGATCTAGATACTTATCTGGACTGTCTACCGTAAGTCTTTAATAAAAATAGGGGAAATATATGTGTGGAATAGCGGGATTAATTTATAAAGATAAATCAGTAAATATTGGAACTCAATTGCAAGGAATGCTTCAGGCATTAAAGCATAGAGGAGAAGATTCTACCGGCTATGCTCTTTATGGAGATACAGACGGAAAAAATTTCATTATGCGTTTTAAGGTAGGAGAAAATGTTGGTGAAGGAAGTTCATCTGTAAGTGAAGAGACTTCTGTTTATGATGAAAGAATTAAAATAGTTAAGTCATATATTTTAGGTATGGGTGCAAAAATTATTAAAGAAGAAAGAATACTTCCCTACTCTTTAAGATATGAGGTCAGTTATGATGAAAAAGACTTAAGGGAGTTTTCTAGAAAAATTGAGAGTGTTCCCGGGGTTGAAATTCTTTCAATGGGAAAATCTTTAGAAGTTATTAAAGATTTAGG
>Ga0209709_10003459_pt1 | contig 13084 bp, 16 predicted proteins | sample ArcticOcean_MG_C_2_FD_187435 | JGI IMG/M metagenome (GOLD analysis project Ga0209709, IMG submission 187435) | Marine microbial communities from western Arctic Ocean - ArcticOcean_MG_CB4_136 (SPAdes) (version 2) | ecosystem: Environmental > Aquatic > Marine > Oceanic | place: Arctic Ocean... | reverse complement strand
AAGCAGAATTGATTGCATTATCTATTAATGTCTCGTTTATTTTTGCATCTTCTAAAACTAAAAAAGGGCTTTTTCCACCCATTTCAAGACCAATTGTTTTTAAATTACTTTCTCCAGAATACTTCATAAATAATCCACCGACTTCAGTTGATCCGGTAAATGAAACTGCATCAACATCACTATGTCTTCCTAAAGCTTCGCCTACATCCCCAAATCCTGGAACAACGTTAAATACACCGTCAGGAATTCCTGCATCTTGTGCAATTTTAGCAATTCTAAGTGCAGATAATGGAGTATCTTCAGCTGGTTTAATTATTATTGAACAACCTGCTGCTAAAGCTGGTGCAGCTTTCCATACAGCCATCATTAAAGGAAAATTCCAGGGAATAACTCCTGCAACAACTCCAATTGGTTCTTTAACAATTAAACTTGTGATTGATGGATCTGTTGGAGAAACTTTTCCAAAAGTTTTGTCAATTAATTCAGCGTACCACTGAAAATGCATTGGGGTATCATTAGCAACCTCGTTTAAACAATCGTTTATTAATTTTCCTGTATCAACACATTCAAGGACTGAATTTTCTACACCATTATTTCTTAACAATTCTGCAAACTTAAGTAGAATATCTTTTCTAAATTCTGGAGAAGTCTTTGACCAAACTCCACTTTCAAAAGATTTTCTCGCAGATTTTACTGCTAAATCCACATCTTTATGATTGCATTTTGCCACTGAGCACAATACATCTCCAGTAGCAGGATTTATACTTTGGAATGTTTTGCCATCAATAGCATTAACATATTTTCCATTAATAAAGGCTCTACCTTCAAACTTTAATTTACTGGCGATAGATTTATAGTTTTTTGTTGTCATTATTTTAAAGATAAATTAATCGAAATAAATATTAGAGTAAAGCCGCTTTAACAAACTTTAAAAAAGGTATATCAGGATAGATAAATACATAATGTTATCAAATAAAAAAATTATCTGCCCAAACAATTTGGTCAATGTAGCAAAAAAAGTAGGTGTTATAAATGCAGCTATAGTCAATGCGGGGGAGATATTCCCAATGGAATCTGTTCATAAAGCCGTTCAAAATAATTTAATTAATCCAATTTTTATAGGAAATGAACTTGAAATTAATAAACATGCAGAAAAACTTAAGTGGGATATATCAATGTATAAAATTATTGATGAAAGAGATGAGAACAGCACCGCTCCAATAGCTGCAAAATTAGCCAGCGAAAATAAAGTTAAGATTATTGTTAAAGGCCATATTCACACTGATATTTTAATGAAAGCTGTTTTAAAAAGGGATTTAAATTTAATTGGTAAAAAAAGATTAAGCCATGTTTGGCATATGACTTTGGACAAAGATGATAAACCGTTTATCATCACTGATGGAGTTGTTAATGTTTTACCAAAATTAGAAGTTAAAATGCATATACTTAAAAATGCTGTAGAGTTTGCTAATAAAATTGGAATTAAAAAACCTAAGGTTGCTATATTGTCTGCTACTGAAGAAGTAATTAACAGCGTCCCTAGTTCAATCGATGCTGATATAATTACCAAAAGAGCTAAAGAAGAAAATATAAATGCAGATGTGTTTGGACCTTTAGCTTTTGATAATTCTGTTTCCAAAAAATCTGCAGTTATTAAAAAAATTAAAAATAATGTGTCAGGCGAAACAGATATACTTCTTGTACCTAACGTTGAAACAGGTAATGCTTTGGTTAAAATGATGATTTATTTTATGGGAGCGTGTGCGGCCGGTGTTGTCCTGGGAGGGAAAGCTCCAGTTGTAATTACAAGCAGATCTGACGAAGCGGAGGCTAGACTAGCCTCAATTGCTGCAGCTGTAGTTGCTCTTAGCTAATCAAATAATCATTAGGGTGGACAATAATGACACCTTCTAATGATTGCTTCTTAAATGTATTATAAATAATTAATAATGATCAATATCATTGGAAATTTCAGTTTATGGTTAGCTCTTTGCTTTTCTGCTTTTCAATTTTTAAATTCATTAAAGAAAAATAACAATTCATTAATTTATCTTAATAAAATAGCAGTAAATGGTTTATTGATATGCACATTAATATCCTTTTTTTCACTAATGTATGGACATATAGTTTCTGACTTTAGTCTAACAAATGTTTTTCAAAATTCACATACAACAAAGCCATTGCTTTATAAAATTTCTGGCGTCTGGGGAAATCACGAAGGATCAATGTTGTTATGGATACTTATATTAAATATATTTAATTATTTTATTTTTAAGTTATATAATGGAAAAAATTTACGATTTGTATCTAAAATTTTGGAAACTCAAGCTTTAATTATTTTTGGATTTATATTATTTACTGCCATCACTTCAAATCCTTTTGAATTAATGCAAGAACTTAATGAAAACGGTTTGGGTTTTAATCCAATTTTACAAGATCCAGCTTTAGCTATTCATCCACCTCTTTTATATGTTGGGTACGTAGGTTTCTCTGCAGCTTTTTCTATTAGCTTGGCAGCTTTAACTCTAGAAGATAATAGTATTCCTTGGCATACTTATATGAAGCCCTTTGTGTTAGCTGCCTGGACCTTTCTGACGATTGGTATTACTTTTGGTTCTATATGGGCATACTATGAATTAGGATGGGGAGGATGGTGGTTCTGGGATCCAGTTGAAAATGCATCTTTCATGCCATGGTTACTTGGAACAGCTTTGATACATTCTCTTATAACTGTTGAGCGAAAAGGTATTCTTCAATCGTGGGTACTTTTGCTATCCATACTTGCTTTTCTTTTAAGTGTGATAGGAACTTTTCTAGTTCGCTCTGGTATACTAACTAGTGTTCATACTTTTGCTTTAGATCCATCGAGAGGAATTTATATATTAATTTTTACAGCAATTTTGGCATCTTATTCGTTGTTTCTTTTTGGATTAAAATTAAAAAAAAATCCTACTAACAATTATTTATCTTTTTTTAGCAAAGAAGGTTCGATTCTTTTCAATAATATTTTAATGGTTACAGTATGCTTTTCTGTATTTTTAGGAACAATTTATCCATTGTTAATAGAAGCCTTTACAAATAATAAAATTTCGGTTGGAGAGCCCTACTTCAACGCTACTGTGGTACCAATAATTATCCCAGCTATTATTGTTATGGGCGTTGGCCCTATTCTTTCGTGGGGGGGCGTTAATAAATCTAAATTATTTAAAAAAGTTTTCCCTGCTATTTTGAGCACACTAATAATGACATTTCTTACTTTTATGTTTTATCAATCTTACAGTTTTGTTGGATTAATAGGAATATCATTAGCTTTTTGGATAATATCAAACAACATAATTATGTGGTTTAAAAAAAAGGAAAAATTATCAATTGGCATGATTATCTCACATCTTGGAGTTGGCTTTTTAATTTTAGGAATAACAGGATCTAGTGTTTGGCAACAAGAAAAAATTATAAAAATGAAATTAAAAAATGAGGTCAAAATCAAAAACTATAATATTGTCTTTAAAGAAATTGATGAAATTAAGGGTTCAAATTATTTAGCGTTGCGAGGAAACTTTTATGTTTATAATGAGAAAAGAAAATTAATTACAATACTACAACCAGAAAATAGGTATTACCCTATTACCAATAACTTTACTACGGAAGCTGCCATAGATACTAATTTAATTAGAGATTTATATATTGTGATAGGTAATGGTAATATAAATGAAGGATGGACTGTAAGATTATACCATAACCCTTTAGTTATGTGGATTTGGTTTGGTGCAATAGTAATATTTATAGGTGGCATTATCTCAACAAATAACAATTTAACAAAAATGAAATCTTTACGCAAATGAATAAGAAATTACTTATACTGCCAGCTATAATTTTTTCTTCAATACTTCTAGTGTTTTTTTATCTTTTAATAATAGATAGAGACCCATCAGGAGTTCCATCAGCTTTAATAAATAAAAAAATACCTAAATTTGAAACTAAATCACTTTTAACTGAAGAAACTTTTATATCATCTGATTTATTTAATAACGAAATAACTCTAGTAAACTTTTTTGCAACTTGGTGTAAACCATGTCGTGATGAACATGATAATATTAAAAAATTATCAAATGAAGGTGGACTTAAAATAATTGGCATAAATTATAAAGATAATAACGAGAAAGCGATTAAGTGGTTAAAGGAATTAGGTAACCCATACACGTCGGTAGGTATAGATAAAAATGGGTCAATAGCTATTGATTGGGGTGTATATGGAATTCCAGAAACTTTTGTTGTCGATTCAAGTGGGGTAATAAAATATCGACACGTTGGTCCAATAACAAATAAAATTTATAACAAAATAAATATGATTGTTAGTGCCATTAAATAGTTATGATAAAAAAAGTATTTATATTTGTTTTATTTTTTTTCATTACACAAAACTATTATTTTAATAGTTATGCTGTTGAGCCCGAAGAAATATTAACTAATAAAAAACAAGAAATTCTTGCTAGGAAAATATCAAAAAATATCAGGTGTATGGTTTGTCAAAATGAATCTATAGATGCGTCCAGCGCTCCTCTTGCAAAAGATTTGCGCATTTTAATTAGAAATAAAATACAGGAAGGAAAAAACAGTGAAGAAATTTATAAATTTTTAACAGACAGATATGGTGATTTTATCCTTTTAAAACCACCCCTTAAGATTATTACATTTCCACTTTGGTTTTTACCTTTCTTTATTTTAATTATTTCTATTATTTATATGTTTTGGCCAAATAAAAAATCTAAAAAAACATAAAAACACTTTTTTATCTTTTGTTTTTTCTTTCTATTTTTAATTTCATTAATTCAGCTTTATATCTCATTAAAAAAATAATTATTGAGTATATCACCATACCTAAAAACATAATAATTAAAGGCACTAACATTGTGTAATGAATAGTTGGTGCGGAAGTTAATGTGATGCTTGATGGTTGGTGAAGCGTGCTCCACCAGTCAACAGAGTATTTAATAATTGGTAAATTTAACAAACCTAAGATACCAATACCAGAACTTAATCTATTAGCTTTTTTGTAATTTTTTACATATTTCCAAACAAAAATATAAGCTAAATAAAAAATAAATAAGATTAACATAGAAGTTAGTCTTGCATCCCATACCCACCATATCCCCCAGGTTGGTTTTCCCCACAATGATCCTGTAACAATTGAGATTAATGAAAAAATGCAGCCAACAGGAGCTAAGCTTTTTGCCATAGTGGGTAAAAACTTTATTTTAAAAATTACATTTAATATTGACGCAACACCAATAAAAGCAAAACAACCTAATGCTATAAATGAGGACGGTACATGAACATACATTATTCTAACTGAGTCACCCTGTATATAATCTGGAGGTGATAAAAATAGAGCGAACGTTAGCCCTAATAAAAGAATGCCTATCATTAAAAATAATAAGTAATTAATTAACTTATTATTTAAAGAAATAATCTTGTTTGGTAAAAAGTTTTTAAACATTGATTTATATTATATTCAAATTTGAAAATTTAAAACATTCTTATTAAAAAATTATACTAGCTTATTCTTCTAAAGCTTTACTAACTTCTGGAGGCATATAATTTTCGTCATGTTTAGCTAAAATCTTGTTTGCAATAAAGTATTTTTTATCCTTAAGTTTTCCTTCTGCTATTACACCTTTTCCTTCAGAAAATAAATTAGGAACTAAACCCTCATAATTGACTATAATTTCATTCTTTAAATCAGTGATAATAAAATTTATTATTTTTCCTTCTTTTCTTAATGAGTTCTCTTTGACTAAGCCACCTATTCTAATTGTATCTTTGTAGGATATATTTAATTCTTGAGAAATTTCTGTTGGTGAAAAAAAATAAACAATATTTTCTTTTAGAGAATTAAATATTAAAAAAATTATTGCTACAATTACACTTAATAAAAGAACCAAGAAAGTAATTCTTGATTTAACCTTTTTAGTTAACATTTTATTTTATTAATAAATTTGTAGAGCTTAATAAGTTACGTTTTTAGATAACAATTCTTTTATTGCAGGAGAAATATTTGTTGCGTCGTCATTATAAATCGAGGTTACCTGCGCGTCATAGTTATAAATTTTTAAGTACAATTTTTCATATTTTTCTAATTTTTTGTAAGTTTTGTAGTATAAAGCAAAAAAAATAAAAAGAGAAAAAATAAAAGCGGGCCAAACAAAGTAGCTGTATTCGCCCAAAGTTAAAAAATTTAAAATCATACAAAAATACTATCCTAAAAATTGATGCAAAATACAAGAGCAAAATTGTCCTAAAATAATATTAAATTAAAAAGTGAGTAGACATTTTGTCTACTGTGTTATTAATTGATTTTATCATATTTAGATATGTATAAATACTGTTAAAATTAAAGATAATTATTAAAAATGAAAACAAGTAAAAAAAATATAAACAATATAAAATTTGATATAATTATTGTTGGTGGTGGCCCTATTGGTATCGCTTTTGCGTGTGGATTTGCAAATACTAAAATTAAAGTTGCTATAATTGATAAGCTTACTAAAGAAGCGATGGTCAACCCGAAGATTGATGGGAGAGAAATTGCTTTAACGCAAAGCTCATTAAAAATTTTAGAAAAACTTGATGTTTGGAAATTTATCCCTAAAAAATTTATATCACCAATCAAGGAAGCTAGAGTGTTAGATGGGGAATCCAATTACGTTTTAGACTTCTCTCATGATCAAATTCAAAAAGAATGCTTGGGATATATTATTCCAAATCATTTAATTAGAAAAAGTCTTTATAAGCGGTTAAAAAATCTAAAAAATATAACTTTAATTAACAATACTGAATGTTTGTCAGTAAGTGTAAATAAAAATTACGCTACACTAAAAATGTCAAATGGAAAAAAAATCAAAACATCATTAGTAGTCGCAGCTGATAGTCGTTTTTCAAAGATGCGTTCTAAAATGGGAATTTCCGCATATACACGAAACTTTAATAAAAATATGATTGTCTGTAGAATGAAACATGAAAAATCTCATAAAAATATTGCGTATGAATTTTTCCGTTATAACCAAACCCAAGCATCCTTGCCTTATATTAAAAATCAATCAGGAATAGTTACTACTGGCACAAAAGATCTAACATCAGTTTTAATGAAAATGAATGCAAAAGAGTTTAGTGAGGAAATGGAGAATAATTTCAGTAATTCTTTTGGTAAAATGAAATTGGTAGGTAAAAGATACTCCTACCCTATGATCACTACTTATGCCAAAAAATTCACGTCCCATCGTTTTGCTGTAATTGGAGACGCTGCTGTAGGAATGCATCCTGTAACAGCTCATGGGTTTAATTTGGGTTTAAAAGGACTTGATATCTTAAATATAGAAATTAAAAAAGCGCTTGAAAAAAAAGTTGATATCGGAATAAAGGATGTTCTTAAAAACTACCAATCTAAATTACATCGTGCTGCGGCGCCAGTGTATTTAGCCACAAATAGTATAATTAATTTGTACACATCTAATATTTTGCCCGCTAAATTAACTAGGCAGTTTATATTAAGATTTGTTAATATAGTAAAACCTATCAAGCAAGGTTTTTTAAATATTTTAAAATAAACGATTAAACCAGCAAAATAATTTTTGGTGCAGCACAAGATCCATCGTGTATTTGCTTAAAAGCCAAAGATCCATCTTTAAGATTTCTATATTCAATCCATTTCATACTTCCCAGTTTCTTTTCTGCTAACATGCCAATAGTTTTTTCAAAATCTTTATTAGTATAACAATACGTTCCTATGAAAGTAATTTCTTGCAATGTCATTTTTCTAAAGTCAAACGATCCACTTGCTTGAGTAAGACCAATGTGAATAATAGTTCCACAAATTGTTTTATGGTTGCCAAACTATATTTATGGACCATAAATATATTTGCAGTATTAGTATTTAAGAATAATTTTTTCTTTACTGAATTTATGTATAATTAAGTTGTCTCCATTTCCTTTTCTATCAATTACTAAGAAATCAGTATCCTCAGTAGAAATTAAAGGGAAATGCCAAATACCTGGATTGTAATTTATTCCTTTTTGTGGAGGGATTACAAAAGATTTAATTTTATTAATTTCTGGCAAATCTCCTTGAGGAGCAACAAATACTAAAAAAGTTGTGTTTAGCATTGGAATAAAAGCTTGGCTACTCAATGGGTGTTTTTCCATCATATCAATTTCCATGGGAAAGTTTCTTTTTAGAGAAGAGAAAATACTTACTATAGTTTTTCCATCATCTTTAAGAGTGTTTATATTAGCTAGGTCATCAAATCTCTTTGCATAACCTGCGTTAATATCAATTGGCTTTATATTTTCTGAAGATATGACATCTCCAAAATCAGAAAAGTTATCTTTTGTAACTTTAATTGGCTTTATAATAGTTTCCATTATTTTGGATCTCCAAACAATCTTATTCTTGATATTCCACCATCAGGAAATATATTAATTTTAACATAGTTTATTTTAGTATTTTTCATTAAAGTATTTTGAAAATTGTGCTTTTTATGAGCTCCTAACTTAACTTTATTTAATAATAATTTCCATTTTTTAGAATTTTGAACAATTGTTTTTGGTGAATTATTTTTTATTATATAAGCAGCTTGTAGAGTGCATGCATCAGGGTAATTACCTTTAAAGTGATGTGTATCAATCTGAATTTTTTTTACTTTTCCTGCGGTAGCACATTTTAGTATAAGCCAATCAAAATTTTTTCCTCTACTTCTTCTAGTTTCCCATCCATCGCCCATGTTTTTTCCTGTGCCTGGAGCTAATATATTTTCAGCTTTACCAAAGTGTTCGTTATTACATGCTATTATCGAGGCACCATTTAAAACTGAAGTAAGATTAATATTTTTTTTATTAAATTTAACTTTATTGCTGTCTATAGATCCATAAACTCTAAGTCTAGCAACACCTCCGTCAGGAAAAATATTTAATTTAATATGAGAGTAAACAGCTTTGCTTTTTATATTAAACAAATGATTATTATTTGGTTTTGTTTTCTTATTGCTTAAAATTTTATTCCATTTTATTTTTTTGGATGGAATATTTTTTTTAGAAAAACATGCTTCTAAAGAAACTTCCATTGGTTGGTTTCCATTAAAAAAAGATGTATCAATATTAACTTTAGAAACACTTCCTGGTTTTCCAAGTTTTATTATTAAATAGTCATGACCTTTTTTTCTTTTTCTTCTAGTTTCCCATCCATCCATCCATTTTCCGTGTAAATCAAAAATACCTTCTTTAAATACAGGTGGTAGTGGGTTTATAATTCTATTAGCTGCCGCAAAGAATTCGTCAGTCTTAAAAACAATTTTTGATCCTAGCTTTGGTTGAGCCAAGTCAATCAATCCATTTGTAAAAATATATTTATTTTTTTTCATAACAAAATTTAAATATTCGTGTAATTTTTTATCCAGTGTTTAGCAATGTCTATACGTTTACAGATCCACACGTCATCATGTTTTAGAACATAATCAAGGAACCTTTTTAAAGACTGTATCCTTCCAGGTCTTCCTATTAAACGACAATGCAGTCCAACAGACATCATTTTAGGTTTTGTTTTTCCTTCACTATAAAGGGCATCAAAACTATCTTTCAAGTATGTGTAGAATTGATCACCACTATTAAAACCTTGGTTAGTTGCAAATTTCATATCATTGTTATCTAAGGTATATGGAATAATTAATTGTTTCTTTTTACCTCTAGTTTCCCAGTAAGGCAAATCATCACTGTATGAATCGCTATCGTAAAGAAAACCACCTTCTTCCATTACTAAATCTCTTGTGTTTGAACTACACCTGCCCGTGTACCAACCTAAAGGTCTTTGTCCAAATATTTTTTTAATAGATTTTATTGCAAGTTCCATATGTTTTTTTTCGATAGCTTTAGATACATTTTGATAGTCAATCCATCTCCATCCATGCGACGCAACTTCATAGTCAGATTCTTTTATTACATTGCATATTTCTTGATTTCTTTCTAAAGCCATACCCACACCAAAAATAGTTACAGGTATTTTTTTTTCCTGGAATATTTCGTGAATTCTCCAAAAACCTCTACGCGAGCCATATTCATAAAAAGATTCCATATTTATATGTCTCCCTTTTATAGGTAGAGCGCCAACCATTTCTGATAAAAAACTTTCTGAATGTTTATCTCCATGCAAAACACAGCCCTCTGAACCTTCTTCGTAATTCAAGACTATTTGAAGAGCTAATTTTGAGTTATTTGGCCATTTAATAGTAGGGGTTTTTGACCCATAACCAATCATATTTCTTGGATATTTCTTTTTCATAGAATAAAATATTTATATATTAAAATAAAAAAAAATTCATAACAAATTATATTTAAAGGTAAATTATGGCTATAAAATATTTAAAAAAAGCACTTAAAACTCCATCTACAGATGATCACAAAACAAGGGAAATAGTTCAAAATATTCTTAATGATATTGAAAAACGAAGAGAAGAAGGCATTAAAGAGATAACAAAAAAATTTGATAATTACGAAGGAGAGATAACAGTTTCTAAAGAAAAAATTGAAGAAGCATCAAAAAAAGTTAATCAAAAAATAAAAGATGATGTGCAGTTTGCCCACGAGAGAGTAAGAAAATTTGCTGAACACCAACTCAAAAGTATGAATAATAATTTTGAAGTTGAGTTGTCAGAGGGTTTATTTGCTGGACAAAGACTTATACCCATAGACACAGCAGGTTGTTATATTCCAGGTGGTCGTTATGCTCATATTTCTTCAGCAGTAATGGCAATTACTCCAGCTAAAGTTGCTGGCGTTAAAACTATAATTTGTGCAAGTCCTCCAAAAGATATAAATGGAGCTAATGCTGGAATTATCTATGCTGCTAATCTTTGTGGAGCAGATGTTATTTTAAACTTAGGTGGTATAGCCGCAATAGCTTCTATGACATACGGATGTTTTAACAATCTACCTGTTGATTTCCTAGTAGGTGCTGGTAACCAATATGTAGCAGAAGCTAAAAGAATAGTTTATGGAAAAGTTGGAATAGATCAGTTTGCTGGTCCAACAGAAATTGCAATTATCGCTGATAAGTCTGCTGACAAAGAAATAGTTGCGGTTGATATAGTGGGTCAAGCTGAACATGGTTATAATTCACCGGGTTGGTTATTTACAACAGATAAATCTGTTGCTGATTACGTCATAAAAAGAATTCCTGAGTTAATAAAAGAATTACCAGAACTTCCTAGAACAAGTGCTGAAGCAGCTTGGAGAGATTATGGGGAAGTAGTGCTTTGTGATTCAAATGAAGAGATGGCTACAGTAAGCGATAAGTATGCATCTGAACATTTAGAAGTTCATGCAGAAAATTTAGATTGGTGGCTTGAAAGATTAAGAAACTATGGATCGTTATTTTTAGGAGAAGAAACGACAGTAGCATATGGAGATAAGTGCTCTGGCACAAATCACATCTTACCTACAAAAGGTGGAGGTAGATATACAGGAGGCTTATTTGTTGGAAAATTTATTAAAACATTAACTTTTCAAAGAATGAGTAAGGAAGCAAATAAAGTAGTTGGAGCGACTGCAGCACGCCTAGCAAGAGCTGAGGGAATGGAAGCTCACGCAAGAACTGGTGATATTAGATTAAAAAAATATGGTCATTCATCTTAATCATGCGTGCACTTGTTTATACAGGAACACAAGAATTAGTTTATAGAGAAGAAAAAAACCCCAAAATAGTTAATAACGAAAGTATAGTTAAAGTATCTGCTTCAGGTATTTGTGGTTCAGATATGCACGCTTACCACGGCAAAGATAACAGAAGAATTTAGACCAGGGATTAATATAAAAGATAATGAAGAGCTAGTAAAAGCAGCAGGTGATTATGCGCAAACGATTTTTCATCCTGTTGGAACATGTAAAATGGGAAATGATAAAGATGCTGTTGTTGATAATAGATTGCGAGTTCACAATTTAAAAAATTTTAGAATTGTAGATGCTTCAGTGATGCCAAATATTACTTCAGGAAACACTAATGCACCAACTATAATGATTGCAGAGAAAGCTGCAGATATGATAATAGAAGACAGTAAATTATGACGGAACAATTAGTAATTCTTTTTCAAATTATATTTATTGACTTAGTTTTAGCTGGCGATAATGCAATTATTATCGGTATGGTTGCGTCACAGTTTGATCCAAACCTAAGAAAAAAAATTATTTTTTGGGGAATTGGAGCAGCAATTATCCTAAGAATATTTTTTACATTAATAATTTCTTATTTGCTTCAAATTAATGGTCTTAAAACTATAGGTGGATTACTTTTGTTTTATATTTCGTATAAACTTTATAAAGATGTCATTAAGGATGAGTTGAAAGAATCGAGTAATATAACAACAGATAACTCTACTTTTTTCAAAGCAATTACTACAGTAATAATAGCAGATGTTAGTATGAGTTTAGATAATGTTCTGGGAGTAGCTGGCGCTGCAAAACAACATTATATATTATTAGTTTTTGGTTTAATCTTATCTATTTTGATGATGGCTACTATTGCAAATGTTATAGCTAAGTGGATAAAAAAATACAAATGGATAGGTTGGGTAGGTTTATTGGCAATACTGGTGGTTGCGGTAGAATTAATTTATAGTGATTTAAAAGTATTTTTATAAATGTATTTAAAAAAAATCAATTTAAGGAATAAAACGGCTCTTGTTACTGGTGCAGGAAAAGGCATTGGAATGGCTTGTGCTATTGCTTTAGCAGAGGCTGGTGCAAATTTAATTATAATAAGTAGAACTCAAAGTGATTTGGATAAAGTTGCCAGAATAATTCGCAAATTTAAATCTAAATGCATAACTTACGCATGTGATGTTACAAATTATACACAGATTAAAAATTTTATTAATAAACAAAAGAAAATTGATATTCTTGTTAATAATGCAGGAACAAATATCCCAGAACACTTCACAAAAGTTAAAAAAAAGAATATGGAGTACTTAGTAAAGCTTAATACTGTATCAACATTTAATGTTGCTCAATTATGTACATTGAAGATGTTAGAAAACAAAAATAG
>Ga0209709_10003457_pt1 | contig 13086 bp, 13 predicted proteins | sample ArcticOcean_MG_C_2_FD_187435 | JGI IMG/M metagenome (GOLD analysis project Ga0209709, IMG submission 187435) | Marine microbial communities from western Arctic Ocean - ArcticOcean_MG_CB4_136 (SPAdes) (version 2) | ecosystem: Environmental > Aquatic > Marine > Oceanic | place: Arctic Ocean... | reverse complement strand
GGCTACTTTGGAAATCTATTTTATCCATAACTATAGCGTCTTTCTCGATTAAGTCCAAAATCTTAATGGAGTATCACTCGGTCTAGGTTGATACAAAAAATGCTCTACGACGTAGATTCGATATGATGTATGTCGATGTTGTTGGAGTTACCTATTAAAAGACCCGCCGTCTGGTGTGATATTCAATGAAAAATTCGCCTGTGCTCTTACGACCGGATGAAGTCTCGCGCGTTATTGAGATGGCCTGGGAGGATCGCACGCCGTTTGAAGCCATCAAGTCTCATTTCGGCCTCAACGAATCTGCGGTGATAGCGTTGATGCGCAGTAACATGAAAGCCAGTTCATTTCGACTGTGGCGTAAGCGCGTGACAAGCCGCAAGACTAAGCATCTATCTCTAAGGTCACCTGACATTAGTAGAGGTTATTGCCCTACACAATACAAGCGAGGCTAATTTTAATGAGACTAGTGGAGCGCAAGGTAATTGTTAAATTACTAAGCATTTTTATTATTGCAGCAGGCGCCAACGTTTATGCAGGCACTGATGGGGGTGAGATCATGTTCGAAAACTTTGAGTCAAACCCAGAGCAGCGCTGGCGGTATGTTAGCGATCGGGTGATGGGAGGTGTTTCCACGGGAAAGGTAATCTATGCTCAGCAAGAGGATATACACTACGCCCACATGACCGGCACCGTGAGTACTTTGAATAACGGTGGATTTATCCAATTGCGATCTAACATTGCCAGAGGCTCGACAGCGCAGGTGGCTGGCATAACTTTACGTGTGCGTGGCAAGCCGCAAAAGTACTTTGTCCATCTGCGCACACGCGGTACAGTTTTGCCCTGGCAGTATTATCAGGCAGCTTTTGAGATTAGCGAGCAGTGGCAGACTATCAGGTTGCCGCTTGACCAGTTTGCGCCCTCCGGCGACTGGCTGAGCCGGGCCATAAAGCCTGCGTCCATTCGAAGTATTGGCGTGGTGGCCTTTGGACGTGATCACACCGCGGATATCAAGATTGCCGAGGTTGGTTTTTTCGACTAGGGAGGCGGATCTGTAATTGACATAATCCCATGGTTCGTTAATGATCAATGGCTAGTAGTCAACATTAATAATTGATTTGCGATCAATGGGAGAATTGGTATGTCAGGCACAGGCGAACGCACCACAGAAGGACGCGGCAAACTCTATAGCAGTATTTTGGATACTATAGGCAACACGCCGGTTGTCCAGGTTAAAAAATTAGTGCCAGATACTGTGTGCCTCTACGTCAAAGCCGAGTTCTTTAATCCCGCAGGGTCAGTCAAAGATCGCCTTGCCGTCAGTATTATTGAGGAGGCTGAACGCAGTGGAGATCTTGCGCCTGGCCAGACTGTGATTGAGGCGACTAGTGGTAATACGGGCATTGGCTTAGCCATGGTCTGCGCGGCAAAGGGCTACCCCTTTATCGCCACTATGCCCACCAGCGTCTCCGTTGAGCGCCGCAAGCTCATGCGGTTCTTCGGTGCCAAGGTGATTCTGACACCCAAGGCAGACAAGGCCATGGGCTGTTATATCAAAGCGGTAGAACTGGCCGATGCAAATGGATGGTTTTTGGCACGCCAGTTTGAGACTGACGCCAATGCCAAGATTCATGCAAACACCACCGCACGGGAAATCTTGGCAGACTTTGCCGGTGATCGACTCGATTACTGGGTAACCGGATACGGTACAGGCGGAACATTTTCAGGGGTCGCCAAGGTGCTTAGACAAGAGCGACCGGACACCAAGATCATCCTTAGCGAGCCGGTCAATGCTCAGTTGCTTAATAGCGGTGTGGCGCAAGAGCGCGATGCTCTCGGCGCGCCTGCAAGCAGTCATCCGGCCTTTCAACCGCATCTAATCCAAGGCTGGACTCCAGACTTTATTCCCAGTGTTTTACAGGAATCAGTTGATGCAAAGCGCTTTGATGAGTTAGCGCCCGTCGATGGCCAAGAAGGGATTGATGCCGCAAAACTACTGGCGCAAAAAGAGGGCATTTTTACCGGTATATCGGGCGGTTGCACGTTTGCTATTGCGCTAAAGATAGCGCAGTCGGCAGCGCCGGGCACCGTGATTCTGTGCATGTTGCCTGACACCGGTGAGCGCTATCTGTCTTCAGCGCTTTTTGCCGATGTTGGCGAGGCCATGAACGATGAAGAGATTGCTCTTTCTGCCTCGACGCCCGGATTTCAGTTAGTCGACGAGTAATCTAACGCTTTTGTCGTTCGCCAAGGGCGCTTAACTGTGCATCGGTAGCCGGTGGTTGGTGATTATCCTTCCACTGGCTGTAAGGCATGCCGTAAATAGCCTCGCGGGCCTGATCAAAATCCATTTCAATAGCGCGCTCTTCGGCGGCGGCGAGGTACCATTTGCTGAGGCAGTTACGGCAAAAATCGGCCAGTATCATCAAATCAATATTTTGCACGTCCCGGTTGTCATCAAGATGTTTTATAAGGCTTCGAAATGCTGCAGCTTCGAGTTCGACAGTGGATTCAGATTTCATTGGTAGAGCCTGTAAGTGGTAGATCGAGGTTGTGATTATAGACAGTTATCCTTGGACTGAGGAAGGATTGTTGACACAGTCCTTTCAGCCGGCGTCGGCGTCATGTTCGACAATTCATACCCGGTCTATCTGAAAGAACAGGCAGTGATGAGGGGCTTAGTGGTCAGGGTAGGGTGATATCTTGATTGGGCGTTGCAGCCTAAATCACTGAGAACATCGTGCCCTCAGTGATCATTGCCACTTACAGAATTACTTCTTAGGCATCCAAATTATCGAAACAATCATAATGGCGACCACTGCAAAGAACACAATTTGCAAAGGTATAGGCGCTGTCACTGGTAACTCGGTGGTACCCACATACGCTATGAAGTTATCAGAAAACGTTGAGCGAGTTTCTAATAAATCTAGGTTATATGCAGTGATTACCCAAGTGGCTTTGGCGAGAATGGCTGACATCCAAGAGCCTGCGACGATTAATAGACCAAACGCGGTTGCTACAATTTTTTGAATCAGGTTGCTGTCTGCATTTTCTCTGGTCAGGTTTGCCACTCTGAGGGCTAGCCAAATTGCAATAATGCTACCGATAAAACTCACAACGCCAACAAGCCTTCCGCTGTTAAATAATGTATAGATTTCTAGTTCAGTCATTTTTATGCCTCTTTATATTATTGATTTAACCGTTTTTTTATTAAGTTATTCTGCGCAACGCGGCCTGTCTGACTATGTATAGTATTGAAGTACAATACATTTTTGCCACCTGCAAAAAAATAGATTGCAAGCGTATTATTATGTGTGAAAATCGCACCATAGAGGTGCAGATTGAGATGTAATAGTAAAGTACCTTGTGGTTGTTATGATGAAAGAAATAACATTATCAATATCATTACGGCCAATAATAGAGATCCCCAGACTTTTCTCTGCAGTCCCGATCCAGTAGCTGCAACGCGTATCTTGTGTTCAGTAATGGAGTTGTGCAGTCAGTGCTGATAAATTAGACTAAAATTCTAGAGAAGGAATGATTCTATCTTTTTGTATTTTTGGAGATTTAAGGTCATTGTTCTAATATACTCTCAGCAGTCAGCACAGAGACGCGTGAAGGCAGTAAATGAACGCTTAAAAAGAGGTAGCTTTCAATTTGACTTTATCAAGAACAATTGCCATCTTCACTGAGACTGCTTTAGCCCTTGCTATTGTATACTCAGGTTATTTTGTATTTATACTGAGAGACTTTCATGTCATTGGTGAGAACCATTTATTAGAAAACTTGCAGGCTTTAACGCTTCTGGCTGTGTTAGGGGTATATTTGTGGTCGGTTTTTCAAGCACATAGAAGCGACAGGCTTCTATGTCTATTTTTTGTTTGGCTTACTGTGACATTTTTTCTTCGTGAGTTAGAAATGGATGGACTTAATCTTCCAGATTTTATCGTCAAATGGGGATCTGGCTCAGGACGTAACATGTTGTTGGCTATATCTCTATTAGCCATGGCTATATTAGCGTTCATCAGGCTAGGTTTTTACTATGATTTGGCCAAAGTATTTCTTAAAAGTGAATCGGGAATAATGACGCTAAAGTCAGGCGCATTACTTATTTTAGGTGACATGTGTGAGAAAGCCATGTTTGCCAATAACGTGTTCTTTGAGGAGGTATTTGAGCTAATCGCTTATGCGGTTCTCTTACGTGCTTCGACCTTACTGGCCTACAAGCCTATTCATACTCGGCAGGCAAGTTTATAGAAAAGTAAAAACTCTAAGAATGAAGGGCTTTACGGCACCTAGTCGACCTAGAGAGTGAGATTGAATTAATACCTATATTGTACTGTGCACCCCAGATACCTCGCCCACTTCAAAGGCTAAGAACCACTTATCTAACTGTTATCATCGCTCAATAGCTGAATAGTAACCCCTACCAAACGCTACCATGAGGTCTGGTTTTATTGTCAGTATTGGTGACAATAGAGCTATACTCCGCTCTGAATTGACTAGCGCTAGAATCAAGGCTTTTACATGCATTTATTAGAAAACGCGATCAGATCTGAAGAGCTCTTAGGCAAAACCATCGATATAAAATACCGGTTTTACGCATCATCATCAGAAGCGCTGCGACTGAAAGATCTGCTAGCAATGGCAGCTCGAAATAATGATCAAGGACTTGTTGAAGCCTACCACGATCATTCTCTAGGTTACGCAGATAGTGGTGGTAGTCTTGATCTTCGGCAGGAAATCGCTAGGTTATATGAAGATGATATCAGTGCCGATAATATTGTTGTTTTTCCTGGCGCACAAACAGGTATGACTCTCAGTGCCCAGGCTTTACTTCATAAGGGTGATCACGCCATTGTTATTACTCCGAGCTACCAATCTCTGGAAGATAGCGCCAAATTGGCAGGCTGCGAAATATCTCGAGTGAGCCTATCACCGGAGAATAACTGGCAATTAGAGATAGCCGCCGTTGAAGCCGCCATACAAGATAACACTAAATACATCGCGCTAAACGACCCGCATAACCCATCCGGAGCGTTACTCGATTATGATATCAAACTTGCACTCATCAGCTTGGCTGAAAAGCATGATCTTATAATATTCTCTGACGAAGTTTATCGCCTTCTAGAATTTGACCCAAGTGAACGAAGCCCTTCAATGGCTGAACTCTCAGCGCGCGCCATTGCACTAAGCACAATGTCTAAACCCTGGGGAGCCGGAGGTACTGGGATAGGTTGGGTGGTCTGTCAGGACAAGGCGGTATGTAGTAAGTTGTTGCGGGCGCAACATATTTATGCCGTTTGTTTTTCACGAGCGGGGGAAATACAGGCCATGATGGCACTGCGATCCTCTGCCGAAATTATCAGTAATAACCTGCTCATCATTGCCCAAAATCTGACGTTGCTAGAGCAGTATTTTGATGCGAACAATGATCTATTTGACTGGGTGCCGCCAAGGGCAGGTGGCACAGGATTTGTCAGATTCAAAGGTCCGATAACGGCAAATCAATTTGCTGAACAATTGTTACAGCAAGAAATATTAGTGTTTCCTCCCTCTATTTTTGATTGCGATAAAAGCCTTAATCAATATTTTCGTATTGGCTTTAGTCGCACAACCATGCCCGCGGCACTGGAGGCCTTTAAACAGTATGTTGATAAGCATAGGCCAGTGTGGCAAATCCATAGTGGGGAGTGTTAGATGCATCTATTACAGTCAACGGCCGAACTCAGTGCATTGTTGAGCCCAGCTGAAAACGTCGCCTATTTTTCGGAGGCATGGGATGACAGTGCACAGATGGATATCGTATCTGCTGAGGTTGAGATGGGTTTTAAGCAACCTAACCATGGCCATCTAGTCATCAAAGCGAGCTATAAGCAGGATCTCGAACATTTCGTGATCAAATTTTCTAGCCGCTTTAAATCGGTTACAGGCGATTTGAATTCTATCCACCGCCGTATGACCCTAGTCGGTGATGCCCGGACCGGGTTGATTACGTCAATGTTAATCGACGATCGAGATCAGCACTCAGCCGATAGACGTCACTTGTCTGAAGTTGATTGGGCAGACATTCAAAGATATCTCAGCGTTACCGGCGATAACAATGTTTGGCTGCAACAGAAAGAGGGGTTTAGAGCATTTAGTGCCGGTGAAATAACGGTTCCTCCGGTAATCTATCTACCCTTTGTAGGCTACGGAGACCTTCATTTGAAGGGCGCTCATAGGCATCAGGGCGACATCTATGTCTTTAAGATCGCTACCGCTTTTCCACGCAATATTGAGTGGGATCTTGAGCCTTCACAGGGGATGATGGTGGCTTTCGATGCTCGAACCGCAGAGCCAATAATGGTGCTCCGAGATGAAGGCCATCTGACAGACCTGCGGACAGCGATCGCGGGTAGAAACGCTGCTGAAGAAATGATGCCAGCCAATGAACTGATCGGTATCGGTGTTTTGGGAACAGGGGTCCAGGCGCGGTTACAGATTGCTTTATTGAAAACCCTCTACCCAGGATGCAAGAAGCTAACGGTGTGGGGACGCGACAAAGGAAATACCATCAAGTATGCTAATGAGGCCGCCGAGATGGGTTGGGATGTTAGTATTGTCGACGGCCCAACACAGGTTGCCGACAGTAGTAATTTGCTGATTACCGCAACCGCATCTGAGGTGGCGTTACTCGACGCTACTGACATACGCATACAAAACACTGTGATTATAGCCATTGGTGCTGATATGCCTGGCAAAGTTGAATTGTCACCGGCGCTGTTACAAAAAGCGGAGTCCGTGCTGATTGATTCCATTCCTCAGGGGATAGATCACGGTAATGCTGCCGTTGCGATTCGAGATCATGCCATTAGCCCGTCTGACCTTCAGGAGTTTGGTGATTTCCTAACTAATGGTTATAGAGACCCAGCAGCCAAGGACAGACTTAGAATCTTTCTGTCATCAGGGATCGGGGTTCAGGACTTACAAATTGTTCAGTCTGTTATTGATGGCTCTTGACCGTCGCGTTGACTATTGCCATTGTGAGCGATTACTTTCGACAAACCCTCTCAGCGCGGTTAAGGCTTTAGGCATATCCCGCTCACCGTAACCAAGACGAAAATAATCCTCATAGCCTTTAACATCCGTCATAAATACATAGGCTGGTTTGATAGAAATGCCTGACTGGGCTAATTTCATACCGAGTTCATCCGACGTCAAAGGCCCTTTGAATTTGACAAATGCGATGGCACCGGCATTGGGGCGGACCCATTCGAATAAATCACTGTAGTCCGCAAAAAACCGGTCCAGTAAGCCAAGGTTGTGATGAATGATTGACAACTTTTCTTGAAGAATAATATCACTGGCTCGTAACGTCATTATCGCTTGAATTTCACTGGCACGACTGGGACAGGTAGTACCAAAATATTGCACATCAATAAGCTTTTGCTTCAGGTCCATATCCTGTAATGCAATCCAACCAATGGTCACGCCACAAGCACCCCAAGGTTTTGAGAGAGTACAGACACTTAATCCCTTTTTGTAGCATTCGGCCATTGCGGGCAGCCTATCGTTAGCGTCATGCTCTAATAGTCGATAAACCTCATCAGCGAGAATGTAGATATCATGTCTATCAGCAATCGCCCTGAGCTGTTGCTGTAATCCAATCTTCATCAAAGTACCAGCAGGATTATATGGTTCGTTGATGACCATATACCGGGTGTTTTTTTGAATGGCCGCCTCAACCATTCTTGGATTTATTTGCCAGTGATCCTCGGCATAGAGTTGAATAGTCGTCAGCTGACTACCCGCCTGGATTGGAGCTTGCTGAACAGACTGATAACCAGGTGAGAAGACGATAGTATGGCTGTTTTTATCGACTATAGCCGTCGCCGCAGCTTGCAGAGCTACCTGGCCTCCAGAGAACACTAGTATATTGTCGGCGCAAATATTGGCGCCGTATAGATTAGCAATCTCTTGACGAAGATCGAGACTGCCTCCGTTGGGGGTATAGACCAGAGAATGCTGATGAAACTCATTAACGATCTGTTTATCGCCCCTGGCCAAAGATAAACTAATCAGTTCGGCATTAGTCAGTGGTTCAACAAAGGAGTTAGAGAGGCTAAAGGCAGCACTTCCGGTGACTTTTTTATGTCTTTTAGACCAGGGTTCTAAAAACATCATCAAGGCAGCCCTAGGCTAGAATATATTTTTCGGTTTCAAGCTTCTTGAGTAGCGCTCGAGCCGACTTTTGCGAGATTAAAATATAGACGTTTTCGGGAAACAATCTGGCGGCATATGAGGTCATGGTAATATTGGTCACCAGACGCATCGCCATCAGATAATACAGAATCTCGCGCTCTTCTTCTTGCAGCCTAAATTCATTATCGTAGCCCTCAATAATTTTGCCCGATGCCATCGCAATGTCATCCTCGTCCAGCAGTGAGTAGGCAAGTGTAATGGCAAGATCATTGATCTGACTAGCCCATTGCATTTCACCAAAATCAATTAACCCCGATACCTTCTTGGGATTATCTAATCCCACCAATATATTTTGTTCGTTGGCGTCCCCATGAATCACAGCCTTACGCAATTTGGGCAATTTGGGCAATATTTCTTCTTCATAAACCGCATACAAACGCGCAATTCTGTCCTTGGCATCTTCATCAATCACTTCAGAAAGATAGTCTTTACAGGCCATGACATTATCAAGTTTCCACAGCTCATCTGAACCCTCTTCCACTTCAGCAGGATAATTGACCATGGCGGCTGAAAACTGTCCCATGAATCTGCCTATATCCTGATAGAGTTCAGGGGACTTTGGCGTATGGGTGTACAGATCTCCCTCAAGGTAGGTCAATAGTCGTATGCCAAATCCATCAACATAAGTGATACTCTGCCCCTGTAGGGTCGTCACAATGTCAGGAAAAACTAGCTCTGGCGCAGTATCTTTCAGATAGCCTAGAACATGAGTCTGCATCTCGAGAAATTCATGAGACCATTTCTGATTAGCAATCTTAAACACATAGGTTGCGTCTAAGGTTTTAATCAGCGCGTTTTGATCTTCAAAAGACACCAACGGGGATATGTCCCCCTCTAGCCCGAACAACTCCATCAAAATCCGGGCAATAGATTCATTGCTAAAATTGGGCACTTGGTCTGACATAGTTATCTCATCATCTAATTAGTCGAATTTATTCTCAATCTGCCTTAATGACTTACAGGCTATCCATCGGCAGGGGGAGAAACTAATCTATTTTTCATCAATACTCTACAATCTTCGGTCTTAATCTAGGAATTGTCGCTAATTAGACGCTGCCGGCGCGGAAGGCGATGCAGACTTGCGCACCTGGCGAGTATTATGAGCAGCTTCTTTATTGCTACTGGAAATAAGTTATTTTTGAAGCTTCTTTACGAAACCCGTCGCATGCGGGATTATTTACTACCGCATAGAAGCGCATAGCTTATAATCTTAATTCAATATATACAAAATCTCCTTAAAGGCGTAAGTTTGATCTATTTATGGAAATTACACTGTAAGGCGAGTTCAATAATTCGGAGATACCATGACAAAAATAATTATATTTTTATCACTGATTCTAATTCCCTTTTCTTTTGCGGCTAACCATGATTCCCCTGAAAGTCGTATTATTTTTATCATTGACCTAGAGGTGGTGGCTGGAAAGCAAGAGTCGCTTAAGCGTCTTTTAGCGGAACTTGTTCCCGCGGTTAAGGCATCAGAGCCCAACACCGAAAGCTATCATTACTTCATGTCGGCTGACGGGACTAAAGTTACGCTTCTTGAATCCTATCCTAATAGCGATGCTGCTGTTTTTCATATGGAAGCCTTTGCTAAGAGCTCATTTCGCAACACATTTTTTGCCCATTTGGCGCCAGTATCGTTTCAGGTGGTTGGTAATCCAACGCCTGCGTTAGTGGAAACAATGGCTTTATATACCGATGATATACGTGCACCCATTGGAGGCTTTACGCGGTAGGGTAAGCATCTAAGAAAGCTTGTTACAATGCTATTATGAGTATCCATGCTGCTAAAAGATCAGACCTAGTCTGTATCAATCAGGTGATCACCGAGGCGGTCATGGCCTGGCCGATGCCTGAGCGTCTAAAACGCCTGTCGGTGCCTGTACTCTGTTACTACTGCGAAGACTTTAATCATTACCAATTTATACTCTATAAAGATCAGGGGGCTACTGTTGGCATTGGCGCCTGGAATGCGCAAGCGACAGTAGTAACCGCCAGAGGCGATGGCCGTTTACTTCATGGACTCTATATTTTGCCAGCATATCAGGGCATGGGCTTCGGCCAACGACTTATGGAGCAGATATTATCTGAGGCCATGGCTATCGGGGCTGATGGGCTACAGATAAAGGCGGAGAGGCCAGCAATAACGTTCTTCGAGCACTGTGGTTTGCATGCGCTGAGTACCGGCAGCCCGACGGATTACCCCTATCAATTTTGGTATCAGCTCAATTAATGACTGGGCGCTATTTACATCGTAAAAAAGTGGTATCTGATCTTGGGTTTTCTTACATAAACTGGTCAGTCAGCCTATTTCAGAGTAACATCTGGCCATGCTAACTGGTAGAGCTTCAACGCAGGCTGGGGATACACGGCAGGATTAAAGAAAAGTGAGCTTGCTTTGGCCAATAACATAACTGGGTGAAAGCCCATTAATTTCGATGAGGCGCGTCATGAAAACTATACCTATTCATCCGCTAACGCTTGATGGTCGGGATCCCAAAGAGCTGCGTGGAGATGCCATCTCTGGAGATCGCTATTATTCACCAGAATTTGCGCAGCGTGAATGGAATCAGCTATGGACAAAAATTTGGCACGTCGCTGGTCGTGTTCAGGAGCTAGAGGAGCCTGGCGAGTTTGTGGTGCATAATTTTAAGAGTGAATCAGTCATCTGCGTGAAACAGGACGATAGCAGTATTAAGGCCTTTTATAATGTCTGCCAGCACAGAGGAATGAAACTGGTCACTGAAAGCGGCTATAACAATGATTTTTCCTGTCCCTATCATGGCTGGGTATGGGGGCGTGATGGCGTATTAAAGGCACTCAATGATCCGGAAGACTTTCCCCAGGGCAATCCCTGCAACAAACTGCGGTTGCAGGAATTACGCTGTGATATTTGGGGCGGTATGGTCTGGTATACCATGAACTCTGAAGCCCCGTCTCTAGTGGATTACTTGAGCCCGATTCCAGAACTCTACAAAAATTATCCGATGGACGCCGCGGTACGGGTATTTGCCCGCAAAATTAAACTTAACTGCAATTGGAAGTTTGCCACGGATAATTTCAGCGAATCCTACCATACTCGCACCGCTCACCCGCAAGTCCCGCCGTGGATTGATCAGGATTACTGGAGCTCGCGGCATGAAATGTACCCCAATGGCCATGGTCGCACCGTCCAACCGATGCGCCCGTCGCTCCGCGACCGATTACCCGAAGGTGAACTTCACCCCTTTGATTTATTGTTGCGGCAGTGGGATATCGACCCTGACAGCTATGCCGATTTTGACACCAAGGCGATGCAGGGTTGGCTTGATTTAAAAGTCGCTAAAAAGCGTCTCTGGAAAGAGCGTGGCTACAAACACTACGAGCAACTGGATGACGAACAGCTGACAGACAGTCCACACACGGTAATTTTCCCTAATATCACTATTTCGTTTTTGCCCGATCATTTAATATTTTTTCGGACCGAACCCGACGCCAAAGACCCCGCCAAATGCACGTTTGATTTATGGTGTTTGGCTTACCCAGTTGACGGCGTTACAGAGGTAGAATCTATAATGGCCGGTCCTCAGCCATTGCAGGAAGCCGAGTCTGAGACCTGCGAATTTGACGGCGGAGCAGGGATCCCCGAAATTATCGATTCCATTGTCTGGCAGGACATGATGCTATCAGAGGGCCAGCAAAATGGTTGGCAATCTCAGGGGTATAAGGACAGCTATTTGGCTGGTCAGGAAACCCGCGTGCGCTATTTCCACGAAGTGCTGAATGATTATTTGGAGGGCCGGCGTTAGCGGAGACTCTGCCAACACAGTCAAAACTAGCCAATCTACCATTAACTTACACAAGGCTAGCCTCTAGAAAGAGGTGGATGGGTAGATAAGAAGTTGTTATCCGTTTCTGATCCCAGTGACATCGATGGCCGAGCATTCAGTTAAATGAGGGCTAGATCTAAGTGAGAAGCTCTTAATGGGGCGTTTAGGCACGTAGGTTTCTGAACAGTGCGCTCGCTTAGACGGGGGTAAGAAATTCTATCTATGCAGATCATTCTAACTGGGGTGCCTGCCTGAGGCTTTGGATCGTTGGGTACAATTAGCTGTCAGATAGATAACTCCATGCCTTCACGAAGCGTGTACGAATTGGCTGCTGAGTCATTGCGATTGATACAGTTCCTGACCAGATAAATCAGACGGGTATTTCAAAAAAGCCGGTCATCTGCCAGCATCTGTATGTAGTTACACAAACACGCCTGTTCTATATAGTTAATGTCTAATTAATAAGAGTCATAACTCATGCGTCCAATTCTGTTATTTACCGCTTTGCTAGCTTTTAACGGTGCTAATGCATCTGACTTTTATGACCCTAAGGCATTAACTGAGCAAGGAGAAACATGGGCGCAGTTTGGGATTGGGTCTTTGATAACATCAGCTGTAGTTGCGGGTAGCTACAATCGCGCACAATTCTACTTCCAAAGCTACAAGCCAGAAACCTCTATAGGTTTCTACACTAATCAAACCTGCTCCTCCATAAACATAGATCACATAGTTAGTCTAAAAGATGCGCATGACAGCGGTGCATCCTCTTGGAGTACTCACAAGAAACGAACCTTCGCCAATGACAAGGCTAACCATGTGCCGTCCTGTGGCCGTGTGAACAGTTCTAAAGGGTCTGCCGGGCCAAAGGACTTCCTGCGCAGAAGCAATGACGGCAAGGGTCTGGAGTACAAGATTGTCAGGTTCTGTGAGTACGTGCAGAAGTATTTTGAAGTGAAGGTTAAGTATGGTTTGTCGCTTGAAAGCAATAGTGCCAAGACCTTTGCTAGCTGTAGTGTAGCTATTTAGGGGCGGGGGA
>Ga0209709_10003456_pt1 | contig 13088 bp, 14 predicted proteins | sample ArcticOcean_MG_C_2_FD_187435 | JGI IMG/M metagenome (GOLD analysis project Ga0209709, IMG submission 187435) | Marine microbial communities from western Arctic Ocean - ArcticOcean_MG_CB4_136 (SPAdes) (version 2) | ecosystem: Environmental > Aquatic > Marine > Oceanic | place: Arctic Ocean... | reverse complement strand
CGGGCCGACCACGTTGGACGGTCCACCTTTGGTCCACCTTTTGCGCAGAAAAAGTCCGAAAAAGGTGGACCGAAAAAACCATTGTCCGGACATGGTCCGGAAAAAGCGGACCGTGCGCGGACCTTTTTGGTCGGCGCCCGCAATCGGGCCGTTACACCCCTGATTGGCCGTTACACCCCGATTAGGAAGGCGGGCCACCCTTTTCGCTACGGGCCGACCACGTTGGACGGTCCACCTTTGGTCCACCTTTTGCGCAGAAAAAGTCCGAAAAAGGTGGACCGAAAAAACCATTGTCCGGACATGGTCCGGAAAAAGCGGACCGTGCGCGGACCTTTTCTGAGATCTCCCCCGGCCTAAGGGTAGGGGCTCTGTAGACATAAAAGCACAGTCACACCCCCTGCAGAATACACGCACCAACACAACTCCGCCTGTACTCGACTGTCTTGATCTTGACATGAATTCATGACAAGGTTGACACGAATTCGTGACAGCGAAGATGAGAGCAAACAGTGATCAGAGGACAGTTCTGTTCAGGATGCACTGGCATCTACCTGTGCCTTCTGCCTCCTACCCTTAAGCCGGGGGAGATCTCAGAAAAGGTCCGGACACGGTCCGCTTTTTCCGGACCATGTCCGGACAATGGTTTTTTCGGTCCACCTTTTTCGGACTTTTTCTGCGCAAAAGGCGGACCAAAGGTGGACCGTCCAACGTGGTCGGCCCGTAGCGAAAAGGGTGGCCCGCCTTCCTAATCGGGTTGTAACTACCAATTAAGGGGTGTAACGGCCAGATTGCGGGCGCCGACCAAAAAGTCCGGACACGGTCCGCTTTTTCCGGACCATGTCCGGACAATGGTTTTTTCGGTCCACCTTTTTCGGACTTTTTCTGCGCAAAAGGCGGACCAAAGGTGGACCGTCCAACGTGGTCGGCCCGTAGCGAAAAGGGTGGCCCGTCTTCCTAATCGGGTTGTAACGGCCAATCAGCGTAAGGTCGATCTTGGTCGTTACGTAACGGCAAAGGTCAACCAGCGGTTTCGCCAGTTCCAACATTTTCTGTCCTGAGTGGTGTCCTGAAAAAAAGTCCGGACATGGTCCGGAAAAAGCGGACCATGTCCGGACTTTTTGAAGTGCAAACTGAGAGCTGCAAGCTGCAGATTGTGGAAGTTTCGCAATCGGGTAGTAGTCTCGCAACCAATAATTATGTAGCCGTGAGCAAAAGGCGGACCAAAGGTGGACCATCCAACGTGGTCGGAGCATAGCGAAAGGGATGGACCACCTTCCAAATCGGGGTGGTGTCCCTAATTAGTAATCAGGAGGGCAGCGAGACCTCAATGAATTGTGTTGGGCGCCGTCCAGTTGAGGGAGGAACGGCGTCTCATGGGAGACACCCACAGCAGCCGCGTCGGCGCCCGGGGAACCACTGCCCATATTAGTCGCTATTTGTCTGCTATCAAACCCCTGTCAGCAAACAGACAAGAGATTTGAATACCACGATGCCGGGCGCCGTCGACGATGTTGCACAGTACTACACAAAGTTCTTCCCCCACGGCGTGGCCTGTGCGCTTCTGGGGAGAGCGTGGAGGGGCTCCAGCCAGCTGCACCTCCGGGAGCTCTGCGTGGAGACCAAGGACTCCGCCTACATCAGGTGGCAGAGCGTGTCCTGTCCAGAGGAACTGAGGCAGCTCTTCTGCCGGACCAACGTGGAGAAGTTCCATGTTGGTGCGCTCTTTGGCCAACAGCCGTGTCACAAGAAGAAGGGGCTGAGGATGGCCCCGACTGCGAGGGAGCTGGTCTTTGACATTGACGTGGACGACTACTCCACGTGGGGTGTGGACTCCGGGGACATTGGCTCATGCGACGCAGCGTGGCACATAGCCGCATTCGGAATGATTGTGGTCAGGCACATCATGGAGAAGCACTACGGCTTCAAGAACATGCTGCTCGTCTACAGCGGGAGGCGCGGGGCCCATCTCACCGTGTATGACGCGCGGGCGTGCGAGCTAACGGACGAGGCAAGGGCGGCCATTGCCGGGTACCTATCTCCCTCGGAGAAGCCGGGTCCCACGGGTCGCACCTATTTTGGCAACATGATGACATCTGGGTTCTTCGGGGAGATGTACACCACGCACATCTTGCCGTTCTGGGAGAACATGGGAATCCTATCAAGGCAGGACGGCGGCCTCGGTGCCCTCGACACTCCTCAGGACAAGGAGTACTTTCTGGAGCTGATGGGAGACAACCACGCCCAGAAGACACTTTGCCTCAATGCACTGAGTGCCATGGAGTCGTGGAGGGCGATCTGCAAGTACGCGGAGGATTCCAGGTTCCGGGAGTCGACGGAGCGATGTATTCAAGAAACCGTGCTCACCTACGTGTGGCCCAAGCTGGACGCGGCGGTGAGCAAGCACCGCAACCACCTGAACAAAGCCTGGTTTTCGATGCACCCCAAGACGGGCCGCATTTGCGTTCCGGTGGTTGGCGACCCCTCGCGTTTCAACCCGGCGGAATGCCCCACAGTGGCCGGGGTGGTTGCGGGGGACAAGACGCAGCGCTCGGCCTTCTACAAGGCGGTCTCTGACCTTCAGGGGTTTGTAGAAAGACTCTCCAAGTCACCCACGGAAAGTTGGGTTCCGCCGCGCGTCAAGCTGCCGGAGCTCCCCGTGTACACAATGGTCGGGTCCAAGCGCACGCGCGAGACGGAGGACATTCCGACCGACCCGCTCGCAGACCAGTACATGTTCACAGACAGGTCAAGGCTCTGTTGGCACGTCAACCGTGTGTTCTTCGCGGTGGCCTCTTCTTCCGAGCCATCTAAAGTGTGCATCTACTGGTACACATCTCTATGCACCGACTCCACCAAGGACAGTGTCAACACCGTGTACCCGGGATACAACCCTCCGTTCCGCGACAAGCAGAGCTTCCCCATGACCGAATTTGTCGGCGCGGTGCAAAGGGCCAGCAACATGCCCGAGAGCGAGGTCGCCACCAGCTGCGTGTACACTTGCGTGCTCCTGCACCCGCGGAGCACGGACAAACCCGGGGCCATCGACCGCCTTGACCGCATGCGCGAGCGTCTGCTCGACCCAAACTTCTTGTGCGTCGTAAACTCCTCTTGGGGAGACAACGCGATCTCAAGTGTAGTGTCTCAGATGGCAAAGCCGGTGTGGGAGGTATCCCATCTCTTCATGAACTGAATAACATGTACAGTGTAGGCAACAGCTAGTAGAGATGTCCAACTGGAATGTAGCAGATAACATAGCCACGTTGGTCTGTCTGGACGTATGCGCCAGGGTTGCAGTGATTGGTTACTGCTGGGGATGCTTCAGCCCGTCGACTGAATACGTCTATGGCGGCAGATACTCCAACAGGTGCTACAGGGGGGGGCGCGTGGTCGTTGTGCACGACACCTTGGTGTACCCACCAAGAGGCGACCTACCAAGAGGCTACATCGTGGTGTACGCCGCGGACGCAGAAAACCTGCCACCACTAGAAACCCTGCCCATTGCGAGGCGATAATGTATCTTCCGCTAGCTCATTCTGCTTTCTGAATGTACGTTTAAAACGTGGTATGGATCCCAATAGTCCGTCGCTTTCCGAGCCCCCGCCTCCTGTGGCGGCGGAGTCGCACTCCGCCGCACAGTTAAACCAACACCCGCTCTGGAACCGTGCGGCGGGAAAGGGCGGCATGGCACCCCCTACGGCGCGCGGGGGGAGGGGTCGGGGCCGCGGGAGCTCCGCTCCCGCCCAGGCGGACGAGGACTCTGGTGTTAGGTACGAGCGCATATCCTTGCTTGCCGTGGAGCTTTCGCAAGCCGCGACAGGCGGAGACGGAGCGGACTCTGAAATCGACGTTTCTGAAGACGAGGGTGGGCGCGACGAGCAGGAGCACGACGACGACGACGACGACGAGGACGACGAGGACGACGAGGACAGGCTCAGTGCCATGGCCGGTTCTGACGACGGGTTCAGGCGCAAGAAGCCAAAGGCCGCTGTGGGAACGAGTGCTGCAGACATGGTGGCGGCCACCGCCTTCGGTGGTAGGTCCCGCGCCATGGAGGACAAGTCCGACGTGGAGTCCATGGCGTCGCGCACCAGCTCCAAGCGCAAGCGTGACGCCTACAAGGACGCGTTCCCAGTTCGTGGAGTGAACTGCGTCGGGTGCTCGCTCGTAAATCGCATAGGCCCGGTCAAGAAGTTTGTGAACGCGCACGTTGGTGATATGAGAGAGGACGCTCTCTGGAAGAATGCCGCCCGTGTCTGGGAGAACGAAGTGATGAAGCCGGCGCGACGCGAGGGAGTTGAGGTGGTGGAGTGGCCGTGGAGGTCAATCGCCAATCACTTCAAGTTGCACACCACGAATGCCGTGATCGGGCGCACCAACATGATCCAGTCCTTGATGGCTATGAGGATGCAGGTGGAGGGAAATCTGATCCGCAACGAGCAGGGTGAGCGCACTGTAGACAAGGCGAACGCAGACCTCGCCCTCAAGATTGCGGCGGCGGAGAGCAAGGAGCGTCTTCTCCTTGCACAGTGCATAATGCCGGGGGGTGGAAGGGGTGGAGGTAAGGGAAGCCAGCGCCCGGCGGGCGAAGAATAAGCCCGCGCTATTTAGTCCGATGAGCTAGCAACGTTTGAATTTGAAAAGACATGAACTCCACAGACGTGCTAATTGCACGAGTTGTCAAAGTACTGCGCGCCGTTCCCGCCCAACTGAACGAGGGAAACTACACACATGCAAAACTTCACGATTACGTATATCACTCCACTCTCATTCCTCCGTCGCTTTCGGCGGGGGTGGGGTTGGGTGTATTCTTAGTCATTCTGTCCTGTTGTACAATGTGTAGAGGGAAGTGCCGCAGACCCGACGACTCTATCACATACGAAGGACTCCCATTGATCACCATTAAAACGGAGGGAAGGTGTCGAGATCACCTTCCTAGCTCAAGAGGACACCGTAGCACAACTTAAAGATATCACAATCTCGAAGGAACAGAGGAGTTGGTGACAGTCCCCTCTCCTAGAGAGATTGCGTCGTCAAAGCTTGCAGCCAGAATAACGTTGGAGTAGAGCAGTCCACCAAGGTACGACTTGGCAGTGAGAGATAGACTGCGACGAACACGCTGTCTTAAATGGGTAGTTAGCAACGGGTGATATTCGGCATTGAGTTCGAGTAGGAATTGCTTACAGTGTGTACCAAATCTCAGTGCGCCAGTAGAACTTTGGTGCGGTCCACTGGTATCGGATTTGAACAAAGGTGAAAGTAGAAAAGATCAAGAACGTTCCGAATACAGCAGGGGCGACAAACCAAGGGACTTGCTTCCGCATGTCCTCCGGGAGGTCGTAGATCTGAGACCAAAAGTTACCCAGCACCAGTGCCCATGCCGCTCCGTACGGAAAGAATCCCAGAATATGCGGGAGCATTCTCCAGAGGTAGTTCCTGATCCTGGCTCCCATGTACTGATTCCACTTCTGGTCGTGCATTGTATGGCTGTCCGCGCCTCTTGTCTCCGCGCCTCTTGTCTCCGGTGCCTTGGGCTGTCCTTGCCAGTAGTTGTAGTCGTAGATGGGCTCGTCGTTCTTGTCGTAGCCTTCAAGCTTTGGCCTGGAGTGAACTTCAGTCAGCAGCCCACACCACATGGTGGTAAAGTTTAGAAAGAAGATGCCGACCATCACGTCCACCTGGCGGAGGGCTGTGATCATTCCGATCGCCACCAGCATGAGACTGGCGGACAGAGAGTATTCCAGCCATCGCCTGTGGAGGAGAAGGCTGTGTGAGTGAGCGAAGCAGGGCACGTGTGAGTGAGCGAAGCAGGGCACGTGTTGCATGGGGAGGGAGCAGCGTACCACCAACAGATGGCCTTGTCCAGCATTCTCCAGAGCAGTGTCTTGCTCCAGTTCCAGGGGCTGACGAAGATCCACATCCCGTGGGCGATGGCGGAGAGCAGGAAGAACATGCCCGTGACAGTGTCGATGCGCGGTGCCCACTCAGATTCCACCACCTCGAATGTGTAGCCGTTGCGGCCGGTGCTCTGCCACGCTGGCTTTACGCGGTACAACTGGACCTCCATGGCCTTTCCAGCTCCAGCGGTCCAGGCGAGCGTCGCCCACATGGTGTGCAGGGCGAAGCACAGGAGGTGCAATAGATACAGCCACCTGTCCCTCCGCAGGTGGATTTGGAGGCAGATGCACCACGTGGCCATGAACTTGGTTCCGCACCACGGCCCAAGCCACCGCGAGCAGCAGCAGCAGCAGTTGTAGAAGCAGCAGCCCCACATGTACAGAGTGGCATGATTCTTGTTCACAGATGTTTCCTCTTTTCCGGTGGCATTGCCGCCAATGGGGTCTGTGATGAACTTGGGAAGCAGCGAGCGAACGTGGTGTTCGGGGCCAGGATCGCTGTCTTCAGAGTCGTCGACCGAGAGTCCAACCGGGAGTCCAACCGGGAGTCCGACCGGGAGTCCGACCTCCTCGGTCTGGGGCTTCTGGGCCCCGGCGAGGTCAATGTTGGCAAAGCTGAATTCGGGCATCCTGCTTCACTCTAAAAGTGCTCTGCATGGCTTATTCCACCACTCCTGGACGTTTAGCTAGCCTCCGCTATGCAGTGCCACTGGACGACCAGGTGGGGAAGCACACACAAAGCAGCAGTCATGACCAAGCTCGACGCCGTGAAACAGTCTCCCAAGAGCATCCTCGACAACTCGAAGAACGCTCGCAAGGCGTACGACAAGACCTGGAACTCGGCCGCTCGCGCACCCGTCTTCTGCAAAGTCACCAAGAAGACTTCCGCAGATGGCAAGGTGCACTTCACCCTCGTCTAAATACCATGGATACCGTTTCGCTGCAATGGACTAACTCTTCTGTGTGTGCTCGCAGACCAAGAAGGCGTACCGGACATCCCGGCTGATTGGCGCGCACGCCTACCAGATCGCCGCCTCCGGAGCTGCCATGTACGCGAGCCGAGTTCTTGCCAAGGAGTGCCAGTATCTGAAGATCGATGCAGAGACCGAGAGCTCGCGTGCTCCGTGGCTCCCAAGCATCTCCAAGGGCGCGAAGATGGTGCTGGAGCAGTTTTTGTGTGCTCTGGCACAGGAGGCCGCTTACAAGGGCCATGCCGTTCGCGAGGGCTTTGGCTACTCCAAGCGCCTGAGCAAGACGCACACCAAGCTCGGCTGGGAGGCCACTTTTGACACCAACCGGGCACTTTCCAGCCTGATGCCCAAGTCGGTGCACGTTCTCCCGCTCGCTCCCAAGAAGCGTCTCAAGAAGGGCAAGGCCCCGCCCGCGGAGGACGACGAGGAGTACGCGCCGCCCGAGGGTGACGAGAACGACGACGACGACAAGGCCGAAGCGGAGGGCAACGTTGATGATCTGGCCCCCGAGTAGGGTGTAGTCGGTCGGCACCCGGAACACTTTAGGATAAATTGGTGGTGTATCTTTGACCATAAAAAACTCGGGTAAAGCAAACGCATGTCCAGCACAGCCCCCCTGGCACCGCTTGGGCACCGGTATGACATGGAACAGCAGCCATGGACCAAGCGACGACAACAAAAAGCGCCTACTGAACTGGGGAGGATGCGTAGTAGAAAAGTCGAGGCGCGCGCATAAGAACCGCAAGGTTCCCAAAGCTGCAAAGATTCAGCTTTTACACATTTACTACCCCAAGGACCCTCCGACATGGAAGGACGAAATACCAGTGGCTGTGGACGACAACACGCTCTGGGTGTTCAAGCCGGTGGAGTGGCTGGATGACCTGACCAACAACTGGCTCGAGGGAAACGCCTCTGTATTGTTGACGGAGGAGGAGCGTATCGCGATGGAGAAGATGCTCTGGGTCAAGCCGTGGCTTTTAAGAGTGGAACAGAAGCGAGAGGCCAGGGCGAAGCGCATGAGTCGGGACAGTTGAAATGACTTGGTGTGAACAACATACAAGTGACTTTGTAAAAAAAAAATAACGGCACATGTCATGTGTTTTCTCCCGAGTCCACGCTGGCCGTGTGTGCGAGTTGCGACACCGCAAGTACTAGGTCGCGCAACACAGCATCTTCGTCCCACTCTCCCCTCCTTCTCCTGAGGCCAATCCATCCCGGAAAGTACTGCTCCACGGCTTTGTAGTCTATTCCACCCACTGAACTCTCGACCCTGAGAAGCGCCGCCATACGAAGTAACAACGTCGACTTGCCCGCCTTCGGCCGCTGTGTTTGTTGTGCGCCTTGGTCCGGTTGTTCTGTGATTGTTGGTGCCTCTTCCCTCGCAACAAGCCCTCGTCGGCGCATGTAATCATACCTCGCATTGGAGTGGTCTTGCACTCTTTGCTCTGCGTGGTCGTTCGCATAGGCCAATGCGCTCCCCACAGAGTCGCTCACTACGTTTACTACCTTGGACCCCCCACGAACGGCAGGTCCGACTACCATTAAAAGGAGAACAAGTGTGCCAACGACACACATTCCCGATGTGCACGCCGCTCCGAGGACTCGCAAAGCCGAATTGCTCGGCGAAAGGTGCAGAGACCTGCTTTCCAAGGCAAAATCGGTATCTCTGTGCTGAACGTTGAACTGAGGGAGAAGAGGGATGCCTTTGTTCCGATTCGACGAGTTCTGTCGGCAGCTTATCCACTGGTCGCCCAATGACATTTCTATTCACACCTAACAAGGGCCCTCGACTTCCACCATATCGTGTTGCATTGCAGAGGGTGATAGTAGCGGGTATGTGAATGCCGCTGGATCTTCCAATAGTATGGTCGGGTAGCAGAGATGCCAGAGAGTCAATGGCTCCTACGTTCAGGCTGAACATTGCTCCAACGGAGATGGAGTCTGGGCTGCGGTTTTTGGACTCCCGAGAGAACCAGAGATCCATCCAAGTGGGTGCAAGGAATCTGGTCCAGGAAAACGACACACCACCGAAGGTGAGGCCCGCGCGAGGCGTCTCGCGGATGCTGTTTGCTTCCATGGTGCTGATCGTCGTGGTGCTCTGCATTTTGATTTTCGCACTGCTGTTTTTTTGTTACCGCTTGAACAACAGCGTCAACTACTTCTACGTGGTAGCAGAGCCGTACGTGAATGAGCTCACGGAGAGAGTTATGTCGATTGTTAGACACGTCGACAATTCTTCCGCGGCCTTGGATCATTCAATGACTGCGGTGGAAGCACTGGCGACCCAATCCATCCCCGCTCTCATCGCCACCGTGAATAAAACCACGGAAATGGTCGCACGACTGGACAGGGTTGCGAGGAACCCGGTACTAAAAGTCTCCATGGAATAGCTCTCAAATGGTAAAATGTCTTTAAAGCTCGTTGTAAACTGATTTTATGGGCAAATGTCCCGGGCGCCGATAGCTTTAGCTACATAAAACCTACAGGGGGTTTGTCATGGTCTCAACACACTCCACCTCAACAAGGCAGTCGCGAGCTGCTTTTGTGTGAGACATTTCATGGCGCTGTCTCCGAATGCCTCTGCGGACGCCGTTTTGAGCGTCAGTGCGCGTATGGCCTCTAGGCATCTCGCGTCTCCCAGTTGTTTTACCTCGTCGTCGCTGTGGCGAAGCAGAACATCCACGACTTCCGCCTGTTCCGCGCTTAGAAGTGTGGTGCCTGGAGCAATTTTTCTTGTTCCAAGAGCGCTGCACAACTCCGCGTAAAGTGAAGCCGGACCGTACCACGCAGAAGAATGCCTTAACAACGACGTTCCCACCACTGACCTCAGTATGCGCGCAGTGAGCGTTGCGCAGTGAGCGGGCGAGTGCCGCTTGTCCGGAACCAAAGACGACAACCCTCTGAACGCCCATGAAGCGGTTGCATAACGAACGAGCGAATAGTGCACCCCTATGCTGTCGTCACAGACTTCTCTGCACAACCTGGCTACGTTCGTACCGAACACTGGAACGGCCCTCCAACAGTTGGCGTTGTTCACGAGGTAGTACCTCTCGTTGTTCGTGGAATCCCGCTGCCACCCACTCTTAGACCCAATGTATGTTGCAAAATTGACTGGCTGGTCTGCTCCGACAACACACGGAACCACCAGCTCTACGTGTGTCATAACCGGGCTGGGTTGCAGGTTTGTGACCGCGAATGTGACCAGTTTGTCAAAGAATGTTGGAGGCTCCGATCCAGGCGGACGGTCACGTGGTTCCAGGAAAATTGCAAAGACAACGTCCCCAGACCCATCCTCCAATTGTTGACCTTCTTTAGCTTTCGAAAGTCTCTTAAGATCAACGGAGGCCAGTTGCATGGCTATCTAACATACCATACCAACGCTCGCCACAGGATATGTACCGTCTGCAGACTCCGTTCTACGCGGCGGCGGTGGCTCCAGCCCGCTTCGCGCGCGCCGCTTCCAGGCGCTTCTCCTCCGAGGTCGTCCACTCGGAAGCAATCTTCTTGGCCTGCGAGTTCTCCTTCTTCTCGTCTTCCCTCATCTTCTTGTCGGCCTCGACGGTCGAGAGAATTCCCTCGTCTTGGGCGTAGCGGATCAGGCCAGTGGGAGGCACCACGGAAGTGAACAGCATGTTCTCGGCGTAGGGGCGCAGGATGGACGCCATCATGGAGGCGGTGACGTTCTTCTTGCCAGTCTCCGCCGCGCGAAGCACCACCTGGTTCATGACGGACCGCAGCGCGGAGTCGCAGCGCGCCTGCGTCTCGCGCGCGGTGGAGGCGGGAACGCCCTGCTTGAAGAGGTCGTGACGCTTGGAGAACTCGTCCAGCCCGAACGATGTGGCACCAGGAGTTGCCGGAACAAACCGCATGAGTCGTTTGGCGTCAGCAACGGAGAGCAGAGACGAGATGCTGTCGACTCCGGAGGTCGTGACAGTGTCGCCGGAAAGACGGTCAATGTAGCCGGCGGAGCGCGCGAGGCTGCGGTAGCCAACCAGCTTTGCCTTCTTCTTGCGCTTCATCGCGGAGATCCTGCGCTTGCGGGACGTCTCCCCGTCCTCTTCTTCTTCATCCTCGTCCTCCTCCTCCTCGGGTTCCGACTCCTCCTCCTCGGGTTCCGGCTCCTCCTCCTCGGGTTCCGGCTCCTCCTCCTCGGGTTCCGGCTCCGCCTTCTTGATCTTCTTGGCCTTCTTGGCCTTCTTAGGAGCCGGCACATAAACTTCCTCCTCCTGCGGCTCCGGCTCTGGCTGCGCGGGCTTGGGCGTCTTCGCCTTCTTGGATTTGGGGGCAGGCTGCTCCTCGACGTCCATGTCCTCCTCCTCAGTCTTCTTGGACTTGGCTGACTTGGGCTCGGCTGACTTGGGCATGGCTGACTTGGGGCACGGCTGACTTGGGGCACGGCTGACTTGGGGCACGGCCTTGTGTCGGGCTTTTGTATGTGCTTGGGTGGCGGGTGATCCCACGAGGCTGGTTAGCGAAACAACCAGTTCAACCGTTCTGGGGTATATTGTGTATATTGGTGTATAGGAGACTTTTTGCAACCACCGTATGACGCGACATCACAGACCATACCCCAGTTTTCCAAGGTCCGCTCCGCCCGCCCCGGTCTGCTTCACTATAACGCTCAGGCTATACCCCAGCTCTGAGAGCGCCGCCTTCCTGAGGCCAGTGTCCAGCAACGTCTTGACCGACACTCCCTCCAGCGACAATCCATGAGGGAGCTGCTGTAACACGGAGGCAGCTTCGACGGGCGCTCCCGCGCACGCATCCAGCAGGTCGGTTGTGGATATTCCCAGGATGCCGACGGCGTCCGATCCTGCGATCGCTACCGCGTCGGACGCACTCATCAGGAAGGCGTCCACGACGGCCTCTGCGCCAAAGGCTGCGTTCGCCTCCGCTGCAAATTTGCTGTCCGTGAGGTAGAGACTGTCGAATCCCATCTTGCGGAGGGAAGCAGCGTCTGGAACTCCCATGCGTTTTAGTGTACGCGGGCCGACCCCAGCCACCGCCAGGTTCTCCGCCTTGACGGCGTGGGAGGTGAGCAAGGTGTCGTTCATGTCCTCTTCAGACAGTGCGAGCGCTTTCTCAGCAGATAGCTCGGTGTTGTGGAAAACGCACAACCTCTGCTTGGTGGTAAGAAGCTCGTTGCTCGCTGCGGGTCGCACAGACATTGATGCGGAGGGCTCTTCGTACGCAATCCACCACGGCCTCAAGATGAATATTCGCGTTAGCGGCATAGAGGTCGGACCACTGAGCGGGCCTATATTGTCCGGACATGGTCCGGAAAAAGCGGACCATGTCCGGACTTTTCCATTGGTCCACGGATCTGGCCGTTACACCCCTGATTGGCCGTTACACCCCGATTAGGAAGGCGGTCCACCCTTTTCGCTACGGGCCGACCACGTTGGACGGTCCACCTTTGGTCCGCCTTTTGCTCAGAAAAAGTCCGAAAAAGGTGGACCGAAAAAACCATTGTCCGGACATGGTCCGGAAAAAGCGGACCGTGTGCGGACCTTTTCTGTGATCTCCCCCGGCTTAAGGGTATGGGCTCTGTAGACATAAAAAGCAAAGTCACACCCCCTGCAGAATACACGCACCAACACAACTCCGCCTGTACTCGACTGTCTTGATCTTGACATGAATTCATGACAAGGTTGACACGAATTCGTGACAGCTGGGATGAGAGCAAACGGTGATCAGAGGACAGTTCTGTTGAGGATGCACTGGCATCTACCTGTGCCTTATGCCTCCTACCCTTAAGCCGGGGGAGATCTCAGAAAAGGTCCGCACACGGTCCGCTTTTTCCGGACCATGTCCGGACAATGGTTTTTTCGGTCCACCTTTTTCGGACTTTTTCTGAGCAAAAGGCGGACCAAAGGTGGACCGTCCAACGTGGTCGGCCCGTAGCGAAAAGGGTGGACCGCCTTCCTAATCGGGGCGTAACGGCCAATCAGGGGTGTAACGGCCAGATTGTGGGCGCCGACCAAAAAGTCCGGACACGGTCCGCTTTTTCCGGACCATGTCCGGACTTTTTCCCTTGGTCCACAATCTGGCCGTTACACCCCTGATTGGCCGTTACGCCCCGATTAGGAAGGCGGTCCACCCTTTTCGCTACGGGCCGACCACGTTGGACGGTCCACCTTTGGTCCGCCTTTTGCTCAGAAAAAGTCCGAAAAAGGTGGACCGAAAAAACCATTGTCCGGACATGGTCCGGAAAAAGCGGACC
>Ga0209709_10003455_pt1 | contig 13089 bp, 12 predicted proteins | sample ArcticOcean_MG_C_2_FD_187435 | JGI IMG/M metagenome (GOLD analysis project Ga0209709, IMG submission 187435) | Marine microbial communities from western Arctic Ocean - ArcticOcean_MG_CB4_136 (SPAdes) (version 2) | ecosystem: Environmental > Aquatic > Marine > Oceanic | place: Arctic Ocean... | reverse complement strand
AGTAGATGGGTTTGGGGCAAAAAGAATTGCTAATTCTGTTTTAAATATTAATAAAAATAAAATTAAATTATTGTAAATTGAAAATTTGTAGCGCACATCAACCAGCATTTTTACCTTGGCTAGGTTTAATTCACAAGGTTATGACAAGCGATGTTTTCATTATCATGGATGTTGCAAAATTTAGAAAAAGAGCATTTATGCATAGAAATAAAATTGAAATTAATGAAAAGGTAAATTATTTAGGCTTAAGATTAGATTCTGATTCAGATTATAAAACATGTGATTTGCTTAACTTAAATTCAAATAGCATTGAAGATCTTAAGGAAATGCATGGGAAAGTTGAACATACTTATGCTAAATCAAAGTTTAAAAATCAGGCTTTAGATTTTTTTGAAGAAACTGTAGTAAATACTAGCAACTATAAATTTAATGAAATTTGTTTAAATCAATTAAAGTATATTTGTAAAAAACTATCGATCGAAACTAAAATAATTCTAGAATCAGAATTTTTAAGTAAGGAAAAAATAGAAGGCATGAATGTAAGTGAAAGACTTTTATCCCACGCTTTAAATACAGGTTCCCAAGTATATATTACTGGGGTAAACTCTATTAATTATCTTGATACAGATGTATTCAAAAAAAATAGAATTTTTCATTTAGTCCAAAAATTTAATTACGAAATTTTTTATAATCTTCAAAAATGTAAAGATCCACTCTCTATAATACATCAAATTGCCCATATTGGTTTTGATAATATCTCAAATTTAATGTTAGAAAAACAAATAAATAAAAAAGAGATTTTAAATTCTTTAAAATAGATTTATATGATTGATTACGAATTTAGAATTTTGTCAAAAACTATTGAAAACATAATTAAAAATAAAATTGGTTCTGAAAAAAAATTACTCAAATCTATTCCAGCTGGCATATTTAAGAAAGATTATTTGCTTTCAGGTAATAAAAAGTATTTAAATCATGCTAAGAAATTAACTACTTTATTAGTTAGAGGCTTACCAATTAATAATAAAAAGCTTTATTACGAGCAAGAATTAAATTTTGACCAAAATTTAAATATATTAAGAAAAGAAAATAGGAAGATAAAAATAAAAAAACTTATACAAACACCAAATCCAGAAAATATTAAATTTAAAGAATTTGAAAATTTTTTGAATAAAAGTATAGAAAATAATTCAGGGTTCGAATTGAATAGTGCTTGGCTTGATTTATCTTTTATAGATAAATCTTTTTATCCTTATTTTGAATATTATAATCATAAAAAAGCAACAGTAGCTCTTGAATTAGATTATTTTTTTAGAAAAAATATTGATACGATTTGTAATTTTTTAATGGTATTAAAAAAATATCCAAATATTAATTTTTTATTACCACATTTAGGATGTGGAGTATTTCTTCATTGGGAAAAAGTTTTAGACCTAACGGATAGTTTACCAAAATTATTATGCAGTTCACCAAAATCTCTTCATTGGCTAGAAGTTTTCAAGATATCAAAATTTAAAAAAATACCTATTGTTTATGCTTCCGATCATCCATTAAATGGAAATACATCAATTCAAATATACAATAAGTTTACTAATTATTTAAAAAAAAATTAATTAAATGTTAAAAAAAAATATAGTTTATATAATTGCAGAAATAGGAAATAATCATAATGGAAGTCTAAGTTTAGCTATTAAATCTATTAAGGCTGCCGCAAAATCAGGAGCAAATGCAGTAAAATTCCAAAGTTATTATGCTGAGGAATTCATGGCTGACCAAAAAATAAAGTATAAATACAAAACTTATATGGGTAACAAATCTGAAAGTATGTATAAAATGTTTAAAAGATTAGAGTTTAAAAAGGAATGGTATTTAAAACTATCAAAACTATGTAAAAAATTAAAAATTGATTTTTTATCATCAGCTTCTACTATTGAGTCAGCAAAAATATTAAAAAAAATAAATTCAAAAGCTATAAAAATTGCATCAGAAGATATTATTAATTACCCACTTTTAGAAAAAATAGCTAAACTTAATAAAAAAGTAATCTTATCAACCGGTATGGCGGACCAAAAGGAGATTGAAAAAGCAGTCGCAATTTTTAAAAAAATAAAAAAAAAACTTATCCTTCTTCATTGTGTTTCATTATATCCAACACCTATCAATAAGGTTAATTTGAACAGAGTTTTGTCTTTAAAAGAAAAATATAAATTACCAATTGGTTTTTCTGATCACACAGTTGGAATTAATGCATCGTTAGCCGCTGTTGCTAAAGGAGCTTGTGTCATTGAAAAACATTTTACTCTCAGTAAAAAGCTTATAGGTCCAGATCACTTGTTGTCTTCAGACCCACAAGAATTTTCAAAATTAGTTAGCGGAATTAGACTGTTTGAAAAAATGTCTGGTTCTAAAAAAATAAGACCTACGAATGAAGAAATTAATATAAGAAAAAAATTTAGAAGAAGTATAGTTGCAAATCAAAAAATTAGAAAAGGGGTTAAAATTACTTCAAATATGCTCTCTTTAAAAAGACCCGGAACTGGACTCCATCCGATATACTTAAAAAAAATAATTGGTAAAATAGCTAAAAAAAATTTTAGTAAAAATGAGAAAGTTAAATTATGAAAAATAAATTTGTTATAAAAAAAATAAATGAAGACGGATTTGTTATAATTAAAAAATTAATTAATAAGAAAGAGGTAAAAGAACTTTTGAATGGTTTTGAGACAATAATAGATTATTGTATTTCATTAATTTCAAAAAAAAATAAATTTAAAAATTTAGATCAAAAATATCTTTGGTTACAAAAAAGAAATAATAAACTGAGAAAAAGAGGATATGATATTTCAAGATTTCATCCTAGTTTATATAAAGTTATATTTAGTTCGAAACTCAAAAGTATTTTAAAGAAATATTTTAAAGGAAGTCCTCTGATTGATGCACCACAAATTAGAGTTAACGATTCTTCAAACACAAGATTGTTGCCGATGCATCAGGAAGTATATGGTCAACTTTCTTCCAACATGTTAGCTCTTTGGCTTCCACTATCTAACGTCTCCCCAAATGATGGAACTCTAGGTTTAATTAAAAGTAGTCATAAAAAAGGACAACTAAAACATAAATTTTATAAAATAAAAAATTTTAAAGCTCACGGAGTCTTAAAAAAATTATATAGAGATTCAAAAATAACTAAGGTTACTTTAAAAGCTGGTGACGCTGTATTATTTCATCATAATTTAATTCATGGAAGTATTCCGAACAAAAATAGAAAACTTAGATATAATTATATAGTACGATTTAATGATATAACTGGAGTAAAATATTTAAGCAATCTAAGATCTCCTCTAAGAATTCCGCAAAAAAATTAAATAATTATTTAGTAAAATAAAAAAAATTTTATGAAAAATATAAAATTTAGTAATTCATATATAGTTAAGAAGAATGTCAACTTTGTAAAAAGAGAATATTCAATTGCATCAAAACACAAACAGGAAAATAAAAAAGTTAAATGGGGATCCTATTTATCAATGATTAATAGATTAAAAATTTCATTGTCATTATTAAAAAAAAAAAAATATAGAAATTGGTTAGATATTGGCTCAGGTACTGGAAAGTTTTTTTTGCTTGCTGATAAAATAAATTTTAAAACAGATGATAGAGTAGGAATAGAAATGAATAAAAATTTAATTAAATATTCCAAAAAAAAAATATATAAGTTTAAAACAAAATTTATAAACTCTGATATTGTTAAATTAAAAGATAAAAAAAAATATGAACTAGTTACTTTAATCGGAGTCCTGCAAAACTGCGGTCATCATCCTGAATTTTTCTTAAAAAAAATTATACGTAAAGTTAAAGGAAGAGGAATTTTTTTTTTAACCACAAAAAATATTAATTGGAAAAAATTTAAAAAAAAAGGAGTATTATTTGAAAAAGAACATTCTTGGTTTGACATAGAAGATTTAGAGAATATTTTAAAAAAATTAAAATTAAAGATATTAAAAAAGGGTGGTTTTATTGCAGATAAAAATAAAATTGTAAAAATTAATAACGCACATTCTTTTTTTATTTTAGCAAGAAAAAATGATTAAAATTTATTTTATTAAATAAATTGTGTAAAAAGCTCAAAAATATTGTTTTGACTTATAAAGAAATAATTATACTATAAGATTTTGTACAGAGAATTAAATTAATGAAAAAAACAAAGATATTATTTATAGCAGCGCCTGGGCTTGATCTGGATAATTTTGATATATCCCACAATGATATTAGAGGATATGAACTTTACCCTCCAATACAACTCACAATGTTAGCCGGCAGTGTAGTAAAAAAAGTTGAAAATTCCGAATCAGCGGTATTAGATTTAGAATATGAAATAAGAAAATATTTTCGTGAAAATTCTGAAGACCCAATATCTGCCGCAGATTTCATGAAAAAATCAATTAATAAAAAAATGGAAGAGTTCGAACCAGATGTAGTTGGAATCAGTGTAGTTTTTTCCCCAGCTCACAAGAATACTCTTGCTATAGCAAATATTGTAAAAGAAAAAAATCAAGAGACTTACGTAGTATGTGGCGGGAACCACGCAACATTTGCATATAAAACAATGTTAGAAAAATGTAGAAGCATAGATTACATTTTTTTATATGAAGGAGATGTTACCTTTCCAAAATTTTTAGAATATGTAAAAGGTAATATTAAGTTTGAAGATTTAAAAGGAATAGCTTTTTTTGATAAAGAAACTGAAGCTGCAAAATTAACACCATATGCTCCACTGGTAAGTAATATGGATGAAATTCCAATACCTAAATGGGACTTAGTTCCTATTAACAAATATTATAAATATGGGAGAGTCGGTGCTGTACAAAGATATGGTGATGAAAATTTACCATCTTATACAATGCAAACCGTTCGAGGTTGTGCAGCAGCATGCACTTTTTGTTCAGTAAGAAGTTTTTACGGAAAAGGTGTTAGAGCGTTTTCTGCAAAAAGAGTACTCGAAGAAATGGATTATTTATATAACGAACTAGGAATAACACAGCTAGAAATACTAGATGATGATTTTAATTATGATAAGAAAAGAACTCTTGAAATATGCAATGGATTAATCAAACGTAATTATAATTTAAAGTGGAATATGCTAAATGGTATTCGATTAGGAACTATTAATGATGAAATTTTAGACGCATTAGTTGCTGCAAAATGCCTTAGCATTAGTGTTGGTGTGGAATCTGGAAACGACTCAACTTTAGCAATTATAAAAAAACCATTAAGTTTAAAAATGCTTTATAAAAAAGCAGAAATGTTCCAAAAGTACCGACAACTTTACGTTTCAGGTTATTTCATGGTTGGATTCCCTTTTGAAACTGAAGAGCAATTGATGAATACTTATAGAGTTGCAACTGAAATAGGTTTTGATTGGAAAGTGTTTAATGTATTTAGAGCAATACCAGGAACACCACTATTTCAAAAACTTGATAAAAAAAGCCAACAAAACCATACAGAAAATCAAAAAGATCAATTCCCTCTTCACATGGAAGCAAGGTGGCGCGCAGAAAAAAAATACAAGGATGAAATTGAAAAACAAATGCAATCCGCAATACAGCATGGCAACAATGAATCTAAAGAATTAAGCACAGGAGAAGAGAAATATTTAATAGAAGATTTTGACGACTCTAATTATATTAAAAATTTAGAAATAAATTTTATAAAAAACCCTAATCTTGTTGGCTTATCTACAGACAAAGATTTTAAAAACTCAAGAGGAGATTATCACGTTAATATAAATAAGAAATTAAATCTAGATAGAGCGATTAAAGACTTTAAAGGTATTACAAATTATATTGAAAAAAATCATGCGGTAGCACATTATTGTTTAGCAAAAGCCTACAATCTCAAGGGCGACAATAAGCTTGCAAAGCATCATTCTAATGAGGTTTCTAAAATATTAGCAGATCCACTTCTATATAAATGGAATGAATATTTTGCGAAAATCCTTCCTCAAAATGAACTGAGCAAGTTAAAAAGTACAGTTAATAAAACCAGTAGTAAACAAGTGGAGCAAACACTTAATTACTAATTACTAATTACTAATAAATAATTAAAATTTAATATATATGCATATAATTTTTGGATATGTAGCATATTGGCATATACCAATATTAAGAATACTTAAATATTTAAAATTTAAAGTTTTTTATATTTCAATAGATTCAAAAATAAATGAAACAAAATATAAAATAGCTGAAAAATTAAAAAAATACAGCATTTATCCTTTACCTCTGGAACAAGAAAAAAAAATTCCACCAGACTTAGATTATTCACTACTTGATTATGGGTGTACTGATAAAAAAAGTTTTAAAATTATGCCAGATAAAATTATTGAAAAGTTTTGTGAATTATTTTCTGTAGAAAAAGAAAAAAAAAATAAACTTAGGTTATCAATACAAGACTTTTTAAGCAGCAAAATAGACTTTGAGGGAAGATCATTAGCAACTTGGGCTGCGCTGCATGATTCTAAAAAAATACTATATGTAAGTTTTAGATTTACTTGCTTTTACATTCCAGATACAAGACAAAATATATTAAAAATTATTATTCCTTTAGATTTATTAAATTATATAACTAAAAACATCTTTCCAAAATTTCCTAAAATAGGTAAAAAAAATCATTTTTTTCGCGAGAAAAACTTAGAACAATTTGACAAAAAAAGTGTTGCTCTAATTACACACAAAGGAACCACCTATGGAAGAAAAGATCATATAATTTATGAAAAATCACTATATTATTCAGAAGAAAACAAATCAAAGTTAAATAAAAATAACATTTTACATTTAGACTATAACAATTATCTTCCTAACGAAGAAAACCTTAACTGGGTATGTCTAAAAAAAATACCGATTTCTAAAAAAAAAATATTATTAAAAACACTTTTAGGCGCATTAAAAACTTTTTTATTAATTAGAAGTTGGTCGGAATTCCTTGGATGGATTTTTTACGTTCGAGAATATTATATTTATTTAAAATTCAATAAAGTTATAAAAAAATTTAAAAGTTTAAAAATAGCCTTAGTTGATTATGATATTTTATGCCCTAAGACGTTATTGTTGGCTTTAGAAAAAAATAAAATAAAAACAATTGCTACACAAGAACGATTTATTCATACTTTTTTTCATCGAAGTGCCAATTTATTTATTGATACTTATTTTGTAGTTAGTGAGTTTGCGGCCGAATACATTAAAAAGTCAAAATATTATGAGGTAAAAAATGTTGTTCCAGTTGGTGCATATAGATGTGATTATTTAAAGTTATATAAAAAAAAAATTCCACAAGATATTAGTGGTGCGAAGAAAAAAGGAAAAAAAATAATAATAGCTTTAGGTTATCATTCGCCAGAAGATTGGTTTGAATCTTCAACATCTCGTCCACATACCGATTGGTCATCTCAAATCCATTTTCTAAATGATATTATTAAACTTTCTAAAATTTTAAAAAATACTTTTATTGTTTTGAGGTACAAAGATTTAGGTTGGTCAACCAGTAAATTTTTTGAAAAAGTTTTCAAAGAAATAAATAATTGTGAAAATGTAATTTTATCTGATAATTATAAAGAAGCTAATTATGCATATAAGCTATGCGCTAATGCAGATCTTATAATTGCCAAACATACATCATTAGCCGACGAATGCTTAATAGAAAAAATCCCATTACTATTTCATGAGTACAGTCATAACTGTAAAAAAATGATGTCACCAATATTTAATTATTCTTCTTCTAATATTATGTGTTACAATTTTGAGCAATTACAAGAAAGAAGTAAATCTCTATTGTTTGATAGCGCAAGTAAATTAAAAGATGAAATAGCTCAACTTAATAAAACTGTTTATTACGTGAATAAAAAAGAAAATGTAAAAAACAAAATAATTGGCCAGCTAGAAAGATACATCAATTCAGTTCAGTCATAATATAAAAATGAGAGATATAAAAATTATTAAATATAATAGTAAGAAAAAAATTAGTCTTTATAATTTGCTTAATAATAAATATTCAGCTGTTGTTATTAATGAAATATTCAGTGAAAAAGAAACTTTAAAAGCAAGACTTGAACTAATTAATTTTTTTAACACAAAAAGATATAGGTATAATTCTGCTATGGGTTTTTTTGATAGTTCGGTAAGTCATAGATGGGATAACAATTCACCAAAATTAAAATATAAAAGAGTAATGAAAAATGCAAAATTTAAGATGGAAAATAAAAAATTATTTAAAAATTGTATAAATATACTTAAAAAATCCTTTAAACTAAAAATTAAGTATCATAAGGATTTAAAAAAAATTAATAAAAACGAACCTTTGAGATTTAAAATTTCTCCCAGAGGATCATTTTACCCATCTGGTGGTGGTCACTATGAGGAGCATAACGATTTAGTACATGCTGACAAAACTAGTGGTGAAAAAGTAGTTGACATTATCCCGTTATCAGAAATTAAAAGAGATTACCAAACAGGAGGTTTTGCAATTAGAAATAAAAATAAATTATTAGTTAACGTTGAAAAATATATGAAGTTGGGCTCAGTGGTTTTTATTAGATCAAAGACAAATCATAAAGTTCAATATGTTGATATAAAAGAAAAAATTAATAAAAAATCATATAAAGGAAGATTCAGTCTACTTTCAGTTATGATAGCAAAAAATAAAAAATAGGTATATTAAAAAATGAAATTACTTAAAGCCATAATTAATGAATTCGAAAGATTTTTAACATTCTTTATTTTTTTTTTTCCAGGAAAAATTGGTGAATTAATAAGAAAAATTTTTTTAAAAATAGTATTAAATGATTTAGGAGAAAAATTTTATTCTGAGATTGGATTATCAATTACGGGGTATAAAAATATAATAATAAAAAATAATTGCACTTTTATGAGATATTCCTCAATTAATGCAGATGAAAATAGCAGCATCCAAATTGGAAACAATATTTCTGTAAATTATAATGTGAATATAAATTCTTGCAACAATGGTCATATCGAAATTGGAGATAATGTAATGATAGGACAAAATACTGTTTTAAGAGCATCAGATCACAAAATTAAAGATAAAAATGAAAGAACAAATGAACAAACACATACTGGAGGAAAAATTATAATTGGAAATAATGTTTGGATAGGAGCAAATTGTGTGGTCTTAAAAAACGTAAAAATTGATGATAATGCAGTTATTGGAGCCGGAACAGTTGTCACTAAAAATGTAAATAAAAATGAAATTGTTGTGGGAAACCAACAAAGAACTTTAAAAAAAAACTTATAGTATTTTATTAGGATTAATTAAAAAAAATAAATATGAAATCTTTGAAAATTGGAAAAAAAAATATTGGTCCAGGTTTTCCTGTTTTTTTTATAGCGGAAGCGGGAGTTAACCATAATGGTTCGTTATCTCTTGCTTTAAAAATGGTTGATGTGGCTAAAAACTCAGGAGCAGATGCTGTAAAATTTCAATCTTTTAAAACAAATAATTTAATATTACCAAATGCACCCAAATCTAAATATCATTTAGAAACTACAGGAAGTGACAAAAAACAAAGTTGGTATAATTTGTTAAAAACGCAAGAAATGTCCTATGAAATGCACTATAAAATTATCCAATATTGTAAAAAGAAAAAAATAATATTTCTCAGCACACCTTATGACGAAGAAAGTGTTGATATGCTGGAGAAGTTTAAAGTTCAAGCTTATAAAATTGCTTCTACAGATAATACTAATATACCGTTGCTTAGTTATATAGCTAAAAAAAGAAAACCAATGTTTATATCAACGGCGATGAGCAATATCGAAGAAATTAAAGATACAGTAAATTGTGTCAAAAAATATATTCCAAATAAATTTGCTTTACTGCAATGTACTGGAAATTACCCTGCTAAGAATTCTGATTCAAATTTAAATGTAATGTTAACTTACAAAAATCTTTTTAATTGTTTGTATGGTTATTCAGACCATACCTTAGACTTTGTAAATCCTGTTGCAGCAACAGCATTAGGTGCATCAGTTTATGAAAAACATTTTACTTTAGATAAAAAAATGGATGGTCCTGACCATAGAATGTCTCTCACCCCGCATGAATTGAAAAAAACTGTAAGTATTATAAGAGACACCACATCTGCGCTTGGGACAGATAAAAAAAAAATACTAGAATCAGAAAAACATAATCGTTTAAGATTAAAAAAAAGTTTAGTATCTAAAAAATTTATTATGAAAGGAAAAATACTTAATAAAGAGATGTTTGATGTTAAAAGACCAGGCACGGGGTTGTTGCCAAAAGAAATATATAAGATTAGTAATTATATCTCATTAAAAAATATAAAAGCAAAATCAACTCTAAATTTTAAAATGATAAAGAAAATAAAAAAATGAAAATATTGGGAATAAATCATGATATGTACATAAGTTCTGCTGCACTTATTATAGATGGAAAGGTAGTAGCTGCTTGTACAGAAGAAAGATTAATTAGAGATAAGATGACTAGAGTTTTTCCATCTAAAGCTGTTGATTTTTGTTTGGAAAAAGCAAATATAAAGTTAAATCAAGTTGATTATGTTGCAAATTCATATAATCCAGCTGTACATTTTAAAAAATTTCATCCAATTTTTTCGAATTATAGAAGATTTAGAGCAGATTACTTTTATTCAATACCAGATTTTTTACTTAATAGAGAAAGAAATATTAAAGAAGATAGCGATTACACTTATCAAAAAGTTAGATTAGGAAAAAAAGAATTAAATATTTACTATATTACGCATCACTTATGTCATGCCGCTAATGGATTTTATATTTCACCATTTAAAAAATCAGCAATATTGACAGCAGATGGAGCGGGCGAAGATGATACAGTTAATTTTTTAACTGGTGAAAAAAATAATATAAAACTTATTAAGCGACTAAAGCTTCCTCACTCGACAGGATCTTTTTACAGCACTTTTACAGATTTTTTTGGTTACAAACCAGAACATGATGAATGGAAAGTCATGGCATTGAGCGCGTATGCAAAAAATAATAATAAGTATTATAAAATTATTAAAAATATGGTGAGTCTGAAAACAGAAGGATCTTTCGAATTAGATCAATCATACTTCAAGCAAGCTATTCATGGTTTACCTAATTTTTATACAGATAAATTTGTTTCATTATTGGGTAAACCAAAAAACAAAAATGAAAAATTTAATAAAAAAGATTTTGAAATTGCAGCTGGAATGCAAAGAGTTTTTGAAGATATTTGCTCCCACATGCTTAAATATCTTTATAAGGTATCCAAAACTAAAAATTTAGTTCTTTCTGGTGGCTCTTTTATGAACTCTGTATTTAATGGAAAAGTTGATAAGTTAACCCCATTTAATAAAGTATGGTTATCATCATGCCCAGATGACAGTGGTCAGTCAATTGGAGCGGCACTTTATTTGTATAATAATATTTTAAAGCATAAAAAAAGATATGAAATGAAACATAATTTTTTAGGGCCAAGCTTTAAATCAGAAAAAATTAAAGGGGATTTGATAAAATATAAAGTTAAATTTAGCTATAGAAAAGATGTTGCTAAAATTATTAGCAAGGAGCTAGCCGATGGTAAACTTGTGGGTTGGTTCCAAGGTCAAATGGAATTTGGTCAAAGAGCACTTGGCAACAGATCAATTTTAGCAGACCCTAGAAAGATAAGTTCAAAAGAGAGAGTTAATAATGCTGTAAAATACAGAGAAAATTTCAGACCTTTTGCCCCTGCAATATTAGAAGAAAATGCTCATGAATTTTTTGACTTAAAAAAGGGAGAAAAAATTCCATTTATGGAAAAAGTTGTATTAGTTAAGCAACAAAAAAGACATTTGATTCCTGCAGTTGTCCATAAAGATTTTACTGCCAGAGCACAAACGGTTGATAGTAATACCAATAAACCATTTTATGATTTAATTAATGAATTTTATAAAATAACAGGTGTACCCATTCTTTTAAACACATCATTTAATTTAAATGGTGAACCAATAGTTTGTTCTCCAACAGATGCAATTAGAACTTTTTATTCTTGTGGCTTAGATATTTTAGTCATGGGAAATTACATTATTCATAAGTGAAAAACTTAAACAAAATTTTTGTTTCAACAACATTTGCTAAAAATGACTCTAAAATTAGTGAAGTTTTATTAACTTGTAAAAAAGCTAATATTTCTAATATTGAGCTTGGTTCCAACCATTGTTATGAAAAAAATTATAAAAAAATTATAAAAAAACATAAACTTAATTTTATTGTTCATAATTATTTTCCAATACCTAAAAAGAGTTTTGTAGTAAATATTGCATCTGCAAATAGGCTTATTAGGAATCTAAGTATTAAACATGTGAAAAATGCTATTCTATTTTGTAAAACTACTAACTCAAAATTATATACTTTTCACCCAGGATTTATTTTTGACCCAGTCACAGCAAGCAATTCTAAAAAAAACTATGATTTCATTTGGAATAATAAAATTCAAAAAAGAAATTACAATACTGCATTTAATTTAATGCTAAATGCATTAAAAAAAATTGTTAAATTTGCGAAAAAAAATAAAGTTAAAGTAGCCATTGAGACCGAAGGCTCTTTTAAAAAAAAACATCTTTTATTGATGCAAACACCACAGGAGTATAAAAAACTTTTTAAGCACTTTAAACCGAAAGACTTAGGTATTAATTTAAATATTGGACATTTAAATTTAGCTTCAAGAGGTTTTAAATTCTCCAAGAATAGTTTTGTTGATTTCATAAAACCTTATGTTGTTGCACTCGAGCTAAGTCATAATAATGGAGAGGAGGATCAACACTTGCCTCTAAAAAGAAATGCCTGGTATTGGAAAATCATTAATGATCCTTTTTTTATAAAAACATATAAAATCTTAGAATTTAGAAACACAGATATAAAAAAAATAAAAAAAGTAATTAATTATTTTTAATAATGAAAAGTAATAGTTTAGTTTTGGTTATTCAAGCAAGATTTAATTCAAGTAGATTACCTGGCAAGATAAAAAAAAAATTATGTGGTATTACTATAATAGAAAGAATTCTACAAAGAGTAAAAA
>Ga0209709_10003451_pt1 | contig 13101 bp, 15 predicted proteins | sample ArcticOcean_MG_C_2_FD_187435 | JGI IMG/M metagenome (GOLD analysis project Ga0209709, IMG submission 187435) | Marine microbial communities from western Arctic Ocean - ArcticOcean_MG_CB4_136 (SPAdes) (version 2) | ecosystem: Environmental > Aquatic > Marine > Oceanic | place: Arctic Ocean... | reverse complement strand
ATTTTTTTCTTTTTAATTTTCTTTTTTTTGCATCTTCTATAATTTTTCTAAGATCTGAAGCAGGTATATCTTTAAGATTAATAAAATGCTTCATTTCTATTTAAAAGTTAAGCAAACTTTTTTTATAGTCTTTATAGCTAAATCTATTTCTTGTTTTTTGACATTAAGTGGTGGTAATATTCTCACAACATTTTCTGCCGCTCTAATTGTTAGTAACTTATTATCCATTAACATTTGAATAAATTTTGTTTGGTTATTAAATAGTTGCAAGCCTATTAGAAAGCCAACTCCTCTTACTTCTTTAATTATTTTTGGAAATTCTTTTTTAAGTTTATTCAACTCAGAGTTAAAATATTTTGATAATTTTTTTACATTAGTGAGAAACCCCTTTTTTAATATTTGATCTAAAACTGCATTACCTACTGACATTGCAAGTGGATTTCCACCAAATGTAGAACCGTGTGTTCCAGCAGTCATCCCCAAGGCAACTTTTTTATTCATTAGAACTGCACCGAGTGGAAAACCTCCACCAATTCCCTTTGCTATTGGAACGATATCAGGTTTAATTTTTGAGTCTTCAAAAGCAAAAAAATTTCCTGATCTTCCTATTCCACACTGAACTTCGTCTAAAATTAATAAAATTTTTTTTTGTTACAAATTTTTCTTAATCCCCTTAAACACCAATCTGGAATAACCTTAATTCCTCCTTCTCCCATTACAGTTTCAACCATAATAGCAGCCGTTTTATTTGTTATAGATTTTTTTAATTCTTTATGATTTCCAAATTCAAAATGATCAAAACCATCAACTTTTGGACCAAAGCCTTCTGTCATTTTTTTTGATCCACTAGCATAAATTGTAGCTAATGTTCTTCCATGAAATGAATTTTTGACACAAAGAATTCTATTCTTTCTTGGCTGCCCTATTGAATAAAAATATCTTCTAGCAATCTTAATTGCAGCCTCTGTAGCCTCTGCTCCACTATTCTGAAAAATAACATAATCTGCAAAAGTTTTTTTTGATAATCTTTTGGCTAATTTTTCACCTTCTGGAATTATAAAAGCATTGGACACATGCCAAAGTTTTTTTGATTGTTTGTTTATTGCTTTTATTAAATATGGATTAGCGTGACCAAGAGAGTTAACTGCAATACCTTGGACAAAATCTAAGTATTTTTTTCCGTCTGTAGAATATAGGAAGCTTCCTTTTCCATTCTTAAATGAAATTTTTCTTCTATTATAGTTATTTGCTAAAGCACTCATAATTTATGATTTTATTTTGTAACCTTTTTTATATAAATAAAAAGCCATATACCACATCACAAAACTTAATATAGTTAAGTATATTAAGCCCACAATTATTGAACCATCCGATGCTCCTAAAAAACCGTACCTAAACCCATCTATCATATAAAAAAATGGATTAAGATAACTTATAGTTTGAAAAAACTCAGGTAATTTATCAATGGAATAAAAAACACCAGACAAAAAACTTAGTGGTGTGATAATAAAATTAGTTACTGTTGCAGTATGATCAAACTTTTCTGCCCAAAGACCAGTAATAAAACCTAAACTTCCTAAAATAAAAGCACTTAGAAATCCAAAAATTAAAATATAAAAAAAATTATTTATTGGTATTTCGACTATCAGAGAAAAAACTGCTATTGAAATTATAGCAATTAAAAAACTTCTCGTAAGTGCTGCTAATATTATTGCCATTGAAACCTCAAGAGGTGATAAAGGTGCATAAAGCATATCAACAATATTTCCTTGAATTTTTCCTATCATTAATGAAGATACTGAATGACTAAATGATTGAGTTAAAATACTCATTGCAATTAAACCTGGTGCTAAAAAACTTATAAAAGAATAACCAAGAACGTCTCCCTTATTGTTTCCTAGTGCTAAAGATAAAACTGATAAAAACAACAAACTTGATACAAGTGGAGATAGTAATGTTTGTTGCCATACTGCCATAAATCTATTGCACTCTTTAAGCCATAAACTTTTAAAACCAATCCAATTTATAAAGCCAAATTTTCTGGCACTTATTAGATATGTTTTGTTCAATTCAACCATAAGTAATCATATATAAATTATTAAAAAAATTGTGTACAAAACAAAAATAGTTATTGTCTTTTTTTTGATCCTGTGTGATCTGTATATAGTTATATAAATTAATTAACATACAAAATGTAGATTATGAGCTGGAATGAAGAAAAAGTTGCTAAATTAAAAGAACTTTGGGGTAAAGGAAATACTGCAAGCCAAATTGCTGAAATAATAGGTGGTATCAGTAGAAATGCAGTTATTGGTAAAGCTCACAGATTAAACCTCTCTTCAAAAATTAAAGCCAGGAGCGCTCTATCAAATCAAAATTTTAAAAACAATACTGAAGATAATGACTTAAAACAAAGACGTGGAAGAAAGAGTAAATTTCAATCTTTAATTATTGAAAAAGATTTTGAGCCTGAAAACCCTAAAAAATTAGAAGAACTTGATGAGAACTCATGTAAATGGCCCGTGGGTCACCCAGAAGAAAACAATTTTTATTTTTGCGGGAGATCTTCTTTAAAAGATTTTTCATATTGCAAACTTCATTTACTTTATGCCTATCAGCCCAAAGGAAGAAAAGAAGATTCTGTGAACAAAGAAGAGGACGCTCCCCAATATGCTGAAAAGAAGATTAGCACGGCCTAAAGACAGTATCCAAAACTACTATTTTAATTTTAATTTTTTTCATCAATGACCCTCTTAATAGCTTTAATAATTAAATATCCTTAGTTTAAAAAATTCTATCTAGAATTAGGTTTAATTTTTTAAGTTGTATTTGCTAGTTGAAAATTGACCACCCTCTTTCCACATATAACAATATTTTTCCACCTCTTTTTCAAAGAGGCTCAAACTTGGAACTCCCAAGTCAAAGTTAGTCTTATATTTTCCTGATACAATATTGTTATATTTAAGAAGTTTTAACTGATCTAATGTTAATAAGGGCTTGGGAAATAACTGAAAAAATTTTGCTGTTATAATTGCAACTATTAAAGGCATGGGAATTAAAAATCTTTTTTTATTCATAAGCTTTAATAGCTTATGAATAATATTTTTTAATGAAATTGTTTGTGGGCCTATACACTCAATTATTTTTGAATGAATATTTTTTAAAATAACATGATAAATAATATTTGTTAAATCGTTACAGTGTATTGGGGTAAACTTAGTATCTCCATTATAATAAAGAGGGAAAATTGGTAGCTTATTTAATAAAGTCATAAAATTGGTTGTAAAATTATCATCAACAGAATAAACGACCGAAGGTCTCAGTATCGTAGCTGTAGGAAAATTTTTTTGAATATTTTCTTCTCCTTTCAACTTACTTTTTGCATATAATGAGTCTGTTGCTTCATTTATTCCAAGTGCAGATAAATGAATAAAATTTTTTACTTTATATTCTTTGCAAAGTTTTGCTAATAAGGAGGGGAAAACAGAATGAATATTTTCAAATGTATTACCTTTTCCCTTTTCGTATAAAATTCCAACTAAATTAATACAAATATCTGTTTTATGAAAAAGTTTTCTAATTATATTTTCGTTAAAAATACTTGACTCAATTATATCAATATAGCCTGCATTGGCTTGAGTTTTTATAGTATAACCTTTTTGATGAAGATTTCTCGTAACTACTGTGACTTTATAATTATTTTTTGTTAGCTTTCTTATTAAATTACGACCTATTTGCCCACTGCCACCAAAAATTAGACAATTTTTTTCTTTCATATATATATGATTAATAATGAATATTGATATTAAACTTCACAAGAATGATTTACCAGAAGATTTGGATTTAGGCAATATTATAGCTGTGGATGGAGAGTTTATGGGTTTAGATGTTAAGCGAGACCCATTGTGTCTTATTCAGATCTCAAGTGGGAATTTAGATGCCCACATAATTCAGCTAGATAGAAAAAATTATAATGCTCCAAATCTCAATAAAATGCTTGCTAACGAAAAAATTACTAAAATATTTCATTATGGACGAGCAGACATGGCACACATTAAATATTATTTAAAAACTGAAACCAATAATATTTTAGATACCAAAATTGCATCAAAGCTAGCAAGGTCTTACTCTGATAGTCACTCTTTAAAAATATTAATAAAAGAATTTATAAACATAGACATAAGCAAACAATTTCAAAGTTCAGACTTTGGTGGAGAACTAACTCCTGCTCAATTAAAATATTGTGCAAATGATGTAATTTATTTACACAAGATTCATGAAGCACTTAATAAAATGCTTATACGAGAAGGTAGGGTTAATTTATACAATGATTGCTTAAAATTTTTAAAAACCAGAGTTGATCTTGATTTGGCTTTATTTAAAGATGATATTTGGTCTCATTAAATGAAAAAAGAAAATTATAAAAAAATTGCTAAAAATGTAATTGACCTAGAAATAAAGGCTCTACAAATATTAAAAAACTCTATCAACAATTCTTTCGAACGAGCAGTAGAAGCAATTGTTAAATGTCAATCAAAAGTAATTTTGTGTGGTGTTGGAAAAAGTGGACTTATTGCTGCTAAAATTTCTGCTACATTATCCTCAGTAGGAACACCTTCATTTTCTCTTTCAGCAAACGACTGTTCTCATGGTGACCTTGGCAGTATTTCAAAAAAAGATATACTGATTTTAATTAGTTACTCGGGCTCATCTGAGGAGCTTAAAAATATAATTAAATATGCAAATAGAAACAAAATTATATTAATTGGAATAGTATCAAAAAAAAATTCTGTTTTATATAAAGCGTCTGATATTAAGCTGTACATTCCAGAAGTTACTGAGGCAGGCCTTGGGATTGTACCAACTTCAAGCACTATTACTCAATTAAGTATTGGAGATGCTTTGGCTGTTGCAACTCTAAATAAGAAAAAGATCAGTAAAAAAGATTTTAAAAAATTTCATCCTTCTGGAAGTTTGGGTGCAAAACTTAAAACTGTGGAAGATTTAATGATAACAAAAAATAAAATTCCCTTTATAAATGAAAGTGCCTCTATGAAAAATGCGTTAAAAGTTATCACACAAAAAAAATTAGGAATTCTCATATCAAAAAATCAAAAAGGAAATACAACTGGTATCATTACAGATGGACAGATAAGAAGAATAAGTCAAAAAAATAGAGATCTACATAGCTTAAAAGTCAAAAATGTTATGACAAAAAATCCTATTAAGGTTGATAAAGAAATATTGGCAATCAAAGCCTTATCTATTATGAATTCAAAAAAAATTACCAGCTTATGCGTTTATAGTAAAAATAATAAATCTAAGACTATTGGTATTATTCATATTCACAATATACTTGAAAATACTACTAACTAAATGCATCAAAAAACGTTGATACAATTACTTCTTCTTTTGTCTGTTTTGGTAATTTCTTTTATTTTTTACAAAACTTATTTTTCTAAAAAAAATATTGTTTCTAAGAAAATTGATATTATTGAAGATAAAAAAAAACAATTTAAAACAAAATCTAATTTAATTGAAAATATTAAATATACTTCAGTAGATAAAGAAGGAAATGGCTATATTATCACCTCTAAAACAGGAGAACTAGATTATAATCAGCCAGAATTAATTCTAATGAAGAATGTCATAGCAACTATAAATTTGCATAACTCCGTGCCAATAATAATCTCTGCTGATAATGCGATTTATAACAATATTAACTATGATACTAATTTCTATGAGAATGTAGTGGTTACCTACAATGATCATTTTATAAGTTCAGATAACCTGGATTTAATATTTGAAAAGAACCTAGCTACTATCTCAAATAATATAATCTATAAAAACTTGAATACTAAACTTCAAGCAGATAAAGTAGAAATTGATTTAATTACAAAAAATTCAAAAATTTTTATGGATGATAAAACAAAAAAAATAAAAATTATGAGTATAAATTAATGGCTATAATTAAAAAATTTCGTATAAAATATTTTAAAAAAGAGAAACCAATCATAAAGTTAGATCGACTATCGTTATCTTTTGGAAAAAGAAAAATCTTAGAAAATGTAAGTTTTTCCGTTAATGAAGGCCAAATTCTAGGGTTGCTTGGTCCAAATGGTGTTGGAAAATCAACAATATTTAATTTAATCACAGGTTTAATTAAGCCAGACTATGGTTCTATAATAATTGGTTCAAAAAAAGCAAATGACTATCCAATCTACTTAAGAACTAAAAAATTTAAAATTGGTTATGTTCCTCAAAATGGAGGTTTCTTGCACGATTTAACTCTTTTAGAAAACTTGAATGCGATTGGTGAAATTATAGTAACAGATAAAAAAATTAGGCTTGAAAAAATAAACTCTCTAATATCTAAATTTGAATTAGATGCAGTCAAAGATGTGAAGGCAAGTTATTTATCTGGTGGTCAAAAAAAAAGATTAGTTATAGCGTTGGCTTTACTAGGTGATCCAAAAATTCTTCTTCTTGACGAACCATTTGCTGCATTAGATGTCATGACTATCAAAACGTTACAAAAAATTATTGTCAATTTACAAAGTGAAAATAATATCTCAATAATACTTTGTGACCATCAGGCGCGTGACTTACTAACATGTGTAGATGTTGCGATTGTACTTTCAAACTGTAAAATAATAGCAAGAGGAACGCCTTCTGAATTAATAAATAACAATGAAGCAAAAACTGCTTATTTTGGAGACTCATTTAAGATTAATTAAAATAAAATGAGTCAATATGTTTAAATCTATCAAAATAATAAAAAAAATTAAACCGTTTAATAAAACTATAAATATAGATGGCGATAAAAGCCTTTCTATTAGATGGGCCCTACTAGCCTCACAAGCAAATGGTAAATCAAGAGCTTATAAACTTTTGAAATCTGAAGATGTTCTTCATACATTAAATTGCCTAAAAAAATTGGGTGTTAAAATTAAGTTTAAAGACGATTACTGTGAAATTATTGGTAAAGGTCTTAATGGTTATGATTACAAAGATAATTTGGTTTTAGATGCAGGAAATTCTGGTACTTTAGGTAGATTAATATTGGGTCTATTAATTCATTCCAAAAAAAAAATTAAACTAATTGGTGATAGAAGTTTATCAAAAAGAGATTTTTCTCGAATAACCGTACCACTACAAGAGTTTGGTGCTAAATTTTACTATAATAAAAAAAATAAATTACCCCTATCAATTAAAGGATCAGAATTTATAAGGCCAATAAATTACTTTGAGAGTAAGGGATCAGCACAATGTAAGAGTAGTGTCATGCTGGCCGCAATTAATACATTCGGTACAACGTCTATAAAAGCTAAAAAATCTCGAAACCATACAGAATTACTTTTTAAATATTTAAAAATACCCATAAAAATTAAACAAACTAAAAAATTTGATTTTATTAAGATTAAAGGAGGTAAGGTTTTTAAATCTTTTAATTATAGAATTCCTGCCGATATAAGCTCGAGCTCATTTTTTATTGTCCTTACTGCTCTCTCTAATAATTCAAAATTGTTAATAAAAAACGTTAATATAAATCCATCAAGAACTGGCGTTATAAAAATTTTAAAAAAAATGGGTGTTGAAATATCAATCAAAAATATAAAAATTTATAAGGGTGAAAAAACTGCAGATATTTTTGTAAAGAGTTCCAAAAATCTAAAATATATAAATTGTCCTACAGAATTAAACAGTAGCGCTATTGATGAGTTTTTAATTATTTTTTTAGTAGCAGCAAAAGCTAAAGGTATATCATATTTTAAGAATATATCTGAACTCAATCAAAAAGAGAGTCCAAGGCTCAAATGGGGTTCTAAGATATTACGTATGATGGGTGTTAAAACAGAGTTAACCAGAGACTCAATTAAGATATATGGTCAACCTAATTTAAAAATAAAAAAAATGATATCAATTAAAAATTATCTGAAAGATCATAGAATTTTTATGATGAGCACAATTGCAGCTTTAACTTGTGGAGGAGAGTGGAAAATCTACGATAAGGATTCTATTAATACTTCCTTTCCATCTTTTCTGAAGATAATTAAAAAGATAAGTAAAAAATCTATATGAAATTAAAAAATAAGATTAAAGTTGCAATAGACTCTCCTGCTGCTGCAGGAGCTGGAACACAAGCAAAATTGATTTCAAAACACTTTAATTTATTTTATTTAGATACAGGTAAAATTTATAGATTGATTGCGAACATTAAACTTACTAAGCCTAAAAAATACAGTCTCACTTTAATAAAGAGGAAAATGAGCAAACTAAGTACGAGAGATTTACAAAATAAAAAACTGTTATCTGATGAGATTGGTACAATGGCCTCTATAATATCAAAAGATAAAAAGATTAGAAAACTTGTTCATGCATTTCAGATTAAAAGCGCTTATCATCCACCCAAAAAATATAATGGCTCTTGTTTAGATGGAAGAGATATAACTTACAAAATAATCCCTGATGCTGATTTCAAGTTTTTTATAACTGCCAATGCAAAAACTAGAGCTTTAAGAAGATATAAGGAGTTAAAAGAGTTAAATAAGAAAATAACACTTAATGATGTCCTAAAAAGCATTAAAAAACGAGATAAAAGTGATTATAATAGAAATGTTTCACCTCTTAAGAAAACTCGAGATTCGATCTTGATTAATACAACAAATTTAACTAAAAGATCATGCTTTTTAAAAATTAAACAAATTATGGATAGGAAACTAAAAGCTTAATGGAAATTTATAAAGACCTTTCAAACCCAGCCTCAAAAGAATTTGAGCAATTATTAAACAGTCAACTCTCTAAAGTAAAAATTGAAGAAGGTAAAATTATTGAGGGAAAAATAAATAAAATAACAGATAAATTTGTTTTTTTGTTTATCGAGGGATTAAAAAGTGAACCTGTATTAGATATCAATGAACTTAAAAGTATGGGCTTAATAGAAAAGATTAAGATTGGAGAAAAAATTTCTGTACTTTTAGAAAGAATTGAAGATAAAAATGGAGAAGTTCTTGTTTCTGCATCTAAGGCTCAAAAAATTCATGGCTGGGATAAATTAGTTGAAGCTTATGAAAAAAATGAACCAATCATGGGAAAAATTACTTCTCGTTGTAAAGGTGGTTGTATCGTTGAGCATATTGACACTGGAAGCCTTATGTTTCTTCCTGGATCACAAATAAGTGACAAACCTTTAAAGGATATCAGTCATTTAATGAATGAACCCCAAAAATTTGCATTAATAAAATTAGATAAAATTAGAGGGAATGCTTGCGTCTCTAGAAGACAGATTATTTCTTCTTTTAAAAAAGAAGATAAAGCAAAATTAATTGAGAAATTTAAAGTTGGAGATATAATTAAGAGTGCTGAATGCAAAGGTTATTCTTCATTTGGTTGTTTTTTTAATGTCAATGGAGAACTTGATGTGCTCGTTCACCTTCAAGAGATATCCTATTCAAGAGTTAATCATCCCGATGAAGTTTTTACTATTGGGGAAAAACATGATTTATTAGTTATTTCTGTAGATAAAGAAAAATTGCAAGTTGGATGTTCTGTTAAACAACTTTCTCCAGATCCATTTGAAAATATTTCAAATTATGAATTAAATAAATTATATAAAGTAAAAGTAGTTAAGCTAATGGACTTTGGTGCATTTTGTGAGCTTGAACCTGGACTGTCAACATTGTTACACTCATCTGAGTTAAGTTGGACTAAGAAAAACATATCTTCAAAAAAACTGCTTAATGTAGGAGATGAAATTGATTGTATAATAACTGAAATTGACAAAGAAAAACGAAGAGTCGCGATTTCACATCGACTAACTAAAGAAAATCCATTTGAAGTATTTGAAAAAAAATACCCAGTCGGTTCAGAGGTTGAGGGAGAAATAAATAGTAAAAATGAGTATTCTATTTTCCTAAAAATTGATAATTTAGATATTGATGCTTTTCTTCACTGTAACGATCTTACATATCAAACAAATGGAGAGGAGGAATTAGCAAAATATACAAAGGGTGATAAATTAAAAGTTAAAGTATTAGAGGTTAAGTCAAGTGAACAAAAAATTAGAGTTGGTTTACGTCAAACTCAACCAGATCCATTTGACTGGTTTAAAGACAAAAAAGTTAAGGGAACAATTACTGTTAAAATTATATCAACTGATAATAAAGGTTTGGTTGTTAGACCTGAGGGTTGTGAAATGGACTTTATCATCAAAAAATCTGCCATAGCTATCAACGCAGCTGATGCTAGACCTGCAAGATTTACTGGTGGTGAAAGAATTGATTGCGCAATAGCTGAATTAGATCTTGATAAAAGAAAAGCTACACTGAGTATTAAATTACTTGAAGAAATTGAGAGAAAAGTGGCATTGGATACTTATGGGTCAGAAGCAAGTGGTAAGAATCTACCCTTTTCTTCACTATCTGACGATTTAGAAAAAAAGAAAAAAGAAGACGAATAAAAATTGGCAATTGTTAAATCAAAACTTCTAAAACAACTAGCTAATAATTATCCAAATTTTTTAAAAAAAGATCTTGAAAAGTTCACTAATATTATCTTGGATGAAATTAAACAGGCCCTCAAACGAGGAGATCGTGTTGAATTAAGAGGATTTGGTGTTTTTTCAACTAATACTCAAAAAGCAAGAATATCTCGAAATCCTAAAACTGGTGAAAAAGTAAATACTCCAAAAAAGAAAACTATTCACTTTAAAATGGCAAAGGAAATGTTTAAAAAATTAAACAATGACGAATAAAAATATCTTCGTAGCCTGTGATGTCTCAAGTCAAAAAGAAATATTAGATTTATTAGAATTAGTTCATAAAGAAATTTCAGGAATTAAAATTGGATTACAATATATCACCCAAAGAAGTCCCAAAGAAATAAGAGAGCTCTCAAAGTTTAAAAAACCTATTTTTTATGATGGAAAGTTCTTTGATATTAAAAATACACTAGTCGAATCTGTAAAATCGCTTAAGGATTTAAATGTGACCTACGCCACGGTTCATTTGCTTAATGGTTTAGATGCACTTAGATTAGCGAACAAAGCTGCAAAGGACATTAATATAAATCTATTAGGGGTTTCGGTTTTAACAAGTTTTAATGATGATGATCTAGAAAGTCTAGGATTTAAAAATAAGGTTGAAGATCAAATTAAAAAATTAATCAAGATTGCAATGGATGCAAATCTTTATGGTGTGATTTGTAGTCCATTAGAGGTAAAAATGATTAAGGAAATTGCACCAGATCTTAAATGTTTTACGCCTGGAATTAGAATGGAACCTACTAAAGACGATCAAAAAAGAACGATGAATGCAAACCAGGCAATTAAAGAAGGTAGTGATTGCCTAATAATTGGTCGACCTATTACTAAAGGTGACCCAAGAGAGAATATAAGAAAAATACTTTTCTCAATAGAATAGATGAAATTAAAAATTTGTGGAATATCTGATTCCAAAATCTTAGAGTATTTAATAACACATTCTCATCCACCCGAGTACATCGGTTTTATTGTTAACTATATAAAATCTAAAAGATTTGTTGATTTTGATAAATTAAAAGATCTTTTGAAGGTTGATAAAAGAAACTCTAAATACGTCGCGGTACTTGTAAATCCAAATCAAGCTATTTTAGAAAAAATAAAAAACTTACCTTTTGACTATTACCAAATTTACGATTGTCCTTTAAGCAAGATAAAATTCATTAAAGAAAAATATAATAAAAAGATTATTATTGCTATCACAGTTAGGGATCAAAGTGATGTTGTGAAATACATCGAATACAATGATGTTGCTGACATAGTTTTATTTGATAGCAAAGGTTATGAAAAAAGCTTATCTTTTGATCATCAATTGATTAAAAACCTTAAGATAAATAAAAAATTAATGCTAGCAGGAAATATTCAGATAGAAGATAATCTTAAAAATTATAGAGAAATAGCAGACATTATAGATATTTCTGGTGGTCTAGAAACATCTGGATTAAAAGATATTTCAAAAATTAATATTTTTTTAGACAAAATTAAACAAATTAACAATGAAGCTTAAAAAAAAAGTTCCACTAATCGACCAGCATAATAAAAGTGGCTTTTGGGGTGGTAAATTCGGTGGAAATTTTATTCCTGAAACTTTAAAAGAACCTATTGAAGACTTAACAGTTCTTTTTGGTAAATTAAGGTATGACAAAAAATTCTTAAAACAAAGGGATTTTTACTTCAAGAATTACATTGGTTCTCCCACTTCATTTATAAAGCTTCAAAACCTATCCAACTACCTAGGTGGTGCTCAAATATATGCTAAAATGGTGTCTGAGGCTAACGGAGGTGCTCACAAAATCTATAATGCGACTGTTCATTGTCTTATCGCAAAAAAAGCCGGTAAAAAATATATAGTAGGAGATACAGGCGCTGGTTACGCTGGGAAAATGTTGAGTATGGCAGCTAAAAAATTTAACCTTAAATGCAAAATATTCATGGGTGTAAAGGATATAAAAAGACAAAAACCTAATGTTAAAGCAATGAAAAAAAATGGCGCTGAAATTATACCCGTTTATTCTGGAAGCCAGACACTTGTTGATGCTGTTAGTGAGTGTATGAGATACTGGGTTTCAAATTGTGACAATACACATATGTGTGTGGGCTCAACTGTTGGTCCCAATATTTTTGTTAAAATTTGTGGTTGGAGCACTGCTCAAATTTCAAGAGAATTAAAACTACAACTAAAATCTGAATTTAGAGAAATACCAAAAAAGATAAAGCTAATTAATTGTGTTGGTGGTGGAAGTTCTGCTTATGGGTTTTGGAGTGAATTTATTGATTATGATAAAAAACAAATTGAATTAATTGGTGTTGAGGCTGGTGGACCTACAATCTCTAAACTTCATGCGGCTCCTTTAACAAATAATGCCAAACTTGGAATTTTACATGGAGCAGCAGCTTATGTTTGTCAAAATGATGAAGGTCAAATTAGTGATACCGAATCTATTTCTGCAGGACTAGATTACCCTGGTGTATCTCCTATCCATTGTTTCTTAAAAGATACTAAAAGGGCAAGGTATACATCAGCAACAGATGAGGCTGCATTAAGTGCCTATAAACTTGTCACA
>Ga0209709_10003450_pt1 | contig 13103 bp, 10 predicted proteins | sample ArcticOcean_MG_C_2_FD_187435 | JGI IMG/M metagenome (GOLD analysis project Ga0209709, IMG submission 187435) | Marine microbial communities from western Arctic Ocean - ArcticOcean_MG_CB4_136 (SPAdes) (version 2) | ecosystem: Environmental > Aquatic > Marine > Oceanic | place: Arctic Ocean... | reverse complement strand
TTAATCTAAACTAGTACACTATAAAATGTGGATTATGTTACTGGAAGTGATACGCGAGAACCTTTAATTTTCAGTCTAATTTTATTCAATAATAATTTTGAAAAGGAAAATCATGGCACATATTACAACTGTAAATAATTCCAATGATTCTTGGGACAATACAAACGCGGGCCTAATAGCGGTCGGTGTATTTGAAGATAAAAGTTTTACCCCAATGGCTGAAGCCATTAATGAATTATCTAATGGTTCATTGTCTGAAGGGATTGATTTAGGAGATGTTAAAGGTAAAACCGGCGAATCGCATTATTTTTATGTGGCTGGGAAACGGATCCTGCTTTTAGGACTTGGTAAAAAAGATAAATTTGGTTCAGATGCAGTTCGATTGGTTGCAGGGAAAGTATCTCGTACGGCCATCAGCAAAAAGATTGATTCCGTGGCAATGGAATGTTTTTGCGAAAATTGTGAATATTGCCAATCCTGTGGAGAAGGCCTTGTGTTAGGAAGTTATCAGTTTTTAGATTATAAAACAGGAAAGGATGATTGCTTTGAACTGAAATCTGCTACTGTTCTTGGTTGTGACAGTCCTGATATTGCGAAAGGAGCAGCAATCGGAAATGCCGTTTGTTTTGCACGTGATCTTGGCAATCACCCGGGGAATGTTACAACACCTTCTCGTTTGGCTGAAGCAGCTAAAGAGATCGCGGATGAAGGTGGAATGAAACTTACTGTATTTGATCGCGAAGAATTCACAGAGATGGGTATGGGGGCCTTGGCAGGCGTTGCATTGGGAACAGATGAACCTCCAAAATTTATTATTCTGGAATACATGAATGGTGGCGACGAAAAACCAAAAGTATTAGTAGGGAAGGGACTCACATTTGATGCCGGTGGGATTTCCATCAAATCTGCAGGGAAAATGGATGAAATGAAATATGATATGTGCGGTTCTGCTACTGTTCTGGGTACAATGAAAGCCATCGCTGCACTGAAACCCAAAATAAATGTGGTTTGTATGGTTCCATCTACAGAAAACTTGCTGGGAGCTAAAGCTTATAAACCAGGTGATATCCTTAAAGCATACAATGGAAAAACCATTGAAGTATTAAATACGGATGCTGAAGGACGATTAATTCTTGCAGATGCATTGTCTTATGCATCTAAGCACTACGATCCTGAATTTATTTTAGATTTTGCGACACTCACTGGTGCTGTATTAGCAGCGTTAGGTCATATTGCAGCAGGTGTTATGGGAACCCATGATGATCTCATGAACCAGGTTAAACAATCATCAAAGAATTCAGGTGAAAAAGTATGGGAACTCCCCTTGTGGCCAGAATTCTGTAAGCAGATCAAGTCTGAGATTGCTGATGTGAAAAACATGGGAGCTCCTATGCAGGCTGGAACTATCGCAGGTGCTGCATTTTTGAAAGAATTTGTAGGAAAAAGCATCCCTTGGGTTCATTTTGATATTGCAGGTACAGCTTGGGGAAGTAAAACAACCAGCATTGACCCGAAAGGCAGCGCTACCGGCTGGGGAATCCGGCTTGTATTGGACATACTTAATGCCTAAATCAACGCAAAATATATTATCTTCTTGGGGGCTGACTCGCATGGCGATCAGCCCTTTTATAATATCATTTCTTATGGCAGGGCACCCCATTACTATTGATGGGCAGTTCCAGGATTGGGAAAATGTTCCTGTAGCATATTCTGATATGGAAGGGGACGGAATGAGTGCTGACTTTGCTGATATAAAAATCACCTATGATATGGAATTCTTGTATATCTATTTTTCGTTTCACAATGGCGAATTTTTAATGCAGGATTGGAATACCTTCCACCTATATATCGATGCAGACAATGATCCAGCAACTGGTCTTGAGTTCAATGGCATTGGTGCAGAGTTGGATTGGACTTTTGGTTTGCGCCAAGGAGTTTTTTACACTAGTGGTGGAATGACGGATATTTGGCAGAATGATATAACGTTAAGAATAGGTCCCACAATTACATCATCTGAGTTTGAAATCGCCCTGGCCAGAAACTCAGATATTATGACTCTGAATGGTTCTCATGAGATGATTGAAGGGAAAATCGTTATCGCTGAAGCACCACCTAATTCAGATAGTGTTCCAAACGAATCGGGAGGAATTTACTTTAGTATCGGTGAAGATGTAGTTCCACTACCTGAACCCATTTCATTGGAGAGACGACACGAAGATGATATTCGCATTGTAACTTATAATAATTTAAACGAAGGCATGATCGACCCGGAACGGGAACCCCATTTCAGGCGAATTTTGCAGGCACTTGACCCGGATGTGATTGCGATCCAGGAACACTGGGAATGGAACGAAATTGACGATGTGGTTCAATCCTGGTTTCCGGAAGAACAATGGCACACAAGTTGGACTTATCGAGATTTGGTTGTTTTCTCGCGATTCCCAATTTTAAATGATGCTAATTTGATCAGTTCTGAAAGAACAATGTGTGCCTTATTAGACACGGAAAATGAATTAGGAAAAAATTTATTGATAATCAATTCTCATCTATCTTGCTGTGCATACAATGATAGTCGCCAACAACAAGTGGATGAATTTGCTTCCGTTTGGCGAAATTGGATTACGAATAGTGACGGTCCTTTTGATTTGGAATTTGAAACACCTTTTCTTCATGTTGGGGATTTCAATTTTGTGGGCTATCGTCAACAGGTGGAAACAATACGTATTGGCGATATAGACAATGAAAATGAATATGGTGATGATTTTCTACCGGATTGGGATGCGTCAAATATTATTGATCTTTTTTCCCGTCATACGCATAAACGGATGGGCTATACTTGGCGGAGTGATGGTAGTTCATTTAATCCGGGAAAACTGGACTATATATTTTATTCCGATGCTACAATTGATACAGGAAAGCACTACATTTTAAATACATTAGCTTTGGATGATGAAACGTTGGCAGAATATGGATTAGAGTGGGATGACACACAGGAAGCATCTGATCACCTTCCAAGGGTTTTTGATATTTCATTGGACCCAAATGTGGAGATAATTAATGAAAATCCGGTTCCAATAAAATTTGCCATTGTGAACAATTATCCCAACCCATTCAATCCAACAACAACCATTACAACTCATTTAAAGACGTATTGCAATATATCTTTACAAGTATTTGACTTAAACGGTCGTTTGGTTGACTTGCTATTCGAAGGTGAAATTGAATCTGGAATTCACGAATTTCATTGGAATGGGAACAACCAACCTAGTGGTGTATATTTTATAAAATTGTCATCGAACGATCACAATCAGACAAGGAAAATGGTATTGTTAAAATAGCTGTTAGGAACTCTTAGTTTCCTTACCAGCAAGATCTTCTATCTGTTCTAGAGCATTGTCATACATGGGCGCCATGTATTCCCAATCGAAGGGTTTGGCGATTGGATAAAAATGGGTGGACTTTATTTTCTCATGATTCTCAATCGCCCAAGTAATTTTATTAAAAAGATCCTGGCCATTAGAGTATAAATGATCTCGATGCTGTTCGGGAGGCAGCAACTCCGGATATGTTAATCGATTGGGTAAAATGGGCCATGTATCACAGTACATGGCTTCCATGACACTCGCACCGAAAAATTCCTGATTCGATGTTACAGGTAGGATATCAGCCTTCCAGAGCCATTGCGCATAATCTGTGAATGATTCGGTATAGCCCCATTGAACGATCTGATCTTCAAATAATTTATGGGCTTCAATAAAAACATCTGGGTGTTGATTAAAATTTTCGCCCATGACAGCTAATTTAAAATTATAACCGTATTCCCGGACTTTTTCCAAAACTTTAAAAAAATCAGTGGGATTTTTATCATACTCCCAGCGATGATTCCATAGAATGAGCGGTACATCCCCATGGTCCGTGCGATGGTTATCAAATTGCCGAAGATCCATACCCAGGTGAAGAATATGACTTTTTTCACGGATCATATTTACAGAATCTAATTCACGATAATCCGGGAATTGCCGTAGGAAACGGGGGAGAGCATCCAGGAAAGAAACCATGTGAAATTTAGAATTGAAGAATACCTGGTCTGCAGCCAACGCTGATGCGTAATTAATAAACCCGTAGTGTGTGCGATTATTTTGAACATCTCGATCTTTCGGCGACCAAGGATAAGACAATTGATTTTCATGAAAATAGATAGCAGTAGGAATACCATAAGATTTGGATTTTGTAAGGGCAAGAAATGTGGACAAATCCAGCATATCCGTAGCAAGAATGAGATCCGGGCGCCAGGTTAGATTATTAAATTCCCTTGCCATGGTTACTGCCCCGCCATGCATGCGCCATTTCCAAAATTGGCCTTTCATTGTTAAAAATCGAACATCATGCTTGCTGTATTTGGCAAATCCCACAGCCCATTGTTTATGAGATCCGGTGAAATAAGGTTCAATGATGAGAATATTCACGATGAATTCTACAAAAGAATTAATTTAATGATATTTGAAACTTGATAATGAATTAGCTGAAATTTCAATTTTTAATTTAGAAAAGTACCCGAGACTGGATTCGAACCAGCACATCTGTTAAGACACACGGACCTGAACCGTGCGCGTCTACCAATTCCGCCACCCGGGCAATAAATCGAAAAACATAAAAACTATTAAAAGTAGAATCATAATTTTATTAAATCCCGACGGCAAATCACAGGGAATAAACTTAGATAAATGTAAACAGTTCTCGTATTTTTCAGCCGCTTTTTTATCATGGAAATCAAAATAGTCGCCACCAATCGTAAAGCCTTTCATGAATACCATATTCTAGAAACCCACGAAGCAGGAATTCAATTAATGGGTAGTGAAGTGAAAAGCATTCGTGAAGGGAATGTTAGTTTAAAAGAATCTTATGTTTTAATACGTAAAGGTGAAGCGTGGCTAAAAGGGGCTCATATTGCATCTTATAGTCATACGGGGATTGAAGGTCACGAGTTTATTCGAGACCGAAAATTACTTCTTCATAAAAAGGAAATATCACGTATCGGTTCAAAATTGGCAGAAAAAGGATTAACTGCAGTACCTACTAAATTGTATTTTAAGGGTGGACTAATCAAATTGGAAGTTGGATTAGCAAAAGGGAAAAAGCTTCATGATAAACGAGACAGTAAAAAGAAACGTGACGTTGAAAGAGATATACAGAGAGCATTGAGTCAAAAATGAGTTTTCTACCTGTAGATGAGCAATTAACCCTTATAAGACGAGGTGTGGAAGAGATTATCCCCGAAGATATTCTTAAAAAGAAACTTGAGAAATCCAAAGAGACTGATACACCGCTAATTATCAAACTCGGGTGTGATCCTAGTCGGCCAGATTTACATATAGGCCACGGAGTTGTTTTAAGAAAACTTCGCCATTTTCAAGATCTAGGCCATCAAGCAATCCTCGTTATTGGCGATTTTACTGCTATGATAGGTGATCCATCCGGTCGCAATAAAACTCGCCCACAATTAACATTAGAAGAGGCCCGGTCCAATGCTGAATCTTATGTAGATCAATCTAAAGTTATACTTGAAATAGATAAACTTAAGGTTGTGTATAACTCAGATTGGCTAAATAATATGAACTTCAATGATGTGGTAAAATTGGCTAGTTCTTACACTGTAGCTCGTATGCTGGAACGGGATGATTTTACTAAACGATTCCAATCTGAAACTCCCATTCTTCTCCATGAATTTTTATATCCATTGGCACAAGGTCAGGACTCTGTGGAATTGAATGCGGATGTGGAATTAGGTGGCACAGATCAAAAATTTAATTTATTAGTGGGGCGTGATCTCCAAAAAGCTAATGGACAAAATCCGCAATGCATTATTACGCTTCCATTATTGGAAGGGACTGATGGGATTGATAAAATGTCCAAGTCTTATGGAAATGATATTGGGCTCCATGATAAACCTGAAGATATGTATGGTAAAACGCTTTCTATTTCTGATAATATGATAGTAAAATGGTTCACTTTGGCAGCAGATGCAGATGAAACGGTAGTAAAGTCTGCAGAATCTCGATTGGCTGATTCTTCTATTAATCCAATGGAAGTCAAAAGAGAATTAGCACGTGCTGTGGTAGAATTATATTATGATGCGGAAACCGCAAAGAATGCTGAAAACTATTTTAATACTGTGGTGGTTGGAAAAGGAATACCTGATGATATCCCAGAATATACTTTGTCTTCAGAAGATCAGATCATAAATGTGATCTTTAATGCTGGATTGCTTAAAAGTAAGGGAGAAGCCCGACGAATGATAAAACAAGGTGCTGTTAAATTGGATGGTGAGTCTATTACAGATATTCAAGCGACAATAACACCTTCTGGTGAACAAATTTTAAAAGTTGGAAAACGACGATTCCTAAAGGTAATTAAATGATACGTAGTTATTTATGGCTGCCAATAATTGCAGCCTTTTTTTCTTTATCTTGTAACAACTCTCAACCTCAAATACCTAAACTGGTTATTACCCTTGTGGTAGATCAGATGAGACCAGATCTACTTACTCGGTTTGATGATTTATACACCGGTGGTTTTCGTTGGCTCATGGATCATGGTATTTGGTTTACAGATTCACACCACGAGCATAGTTATACAGCTACAGGCCCGGGGCATTTTGCTATTGGATCTGGTCAATATCCAGGGCGTGTTGGTGTTATCGGAAATAGTTTTTATGATCGGGATTTACAAAAACATGTAAATTGTGTAGAAGACCCCAATGCACGCGTGGTGGGTGCCGATGAAGGAGAAGCAAGATCATATTCGCGTTATAATACAACTGGATTAGGGGATTGGGTGAAATCTTCTTTTTCAAATTCTAAAGTGATATCAATCGGGGGAAAAGATAGGACAGCGGTGTTGCTAGGTGGACAAAAACCAGATCTAGCTTTGTATTTTAATTATGCAGGTCGTTTTATCTCATCGGACTATTATGTGGATTCACTTCCGGACTGGGCGAACCAATTCAACACATCACTGAATGCTGAGACTTACAAAGATTCACTGTGGACAAAATCATTATCAGATGATGTATACTTGAAATATGCTCGGGAAGATTTTTACCAAGGCGAGTTCGATGATTATTTAACCGATAATTATTCTCCAGTTTTTCCAATTGGTATTGATCCAAAGAACAACCCCAAAAAACATTTAATGGCTCGTCCATGGTTTGAGAGAGAAATTCTAAATTTAGCTAAAGAAGCTGTCGTAAATGAAAATCTTGGAGTAGACTCAAGTCCCGACCTTTTATTTATTGGGTTTTCTGCCATGGACTGGATGACTCATGATTATGGGCCCTTTTCCCAGGAGATTATGGATGCATACATCAAATTAGATAAATATTTAGGTAACTTTATCGAATTTATAGATAATTCTGTGGGATTAAACAATGTTCAATTTGTACTCACGGGTGACCATGGTGGTTTACCACTTCCGGAATATGTTATTGAGCAGGGAGGAATTGCCGGACGAATCAATAGAGAGCATTTAAAAGAAGCATTTGAATGGATCGATGAAGAAGTTGAAGAAAAATTTGGTAAGAATTTCTATCATCGTTCTGGTGGGAATTTCTTTTTAGACTTGGACCGATTGAAAAAAGCAGATATTGATCCACGGGTAATTTATGATATTGCACAGAAATATCTTCCAAAGGTTGAAGGCATAGATAGAATGATATTTAAGGAAGATGCAATTTTAAGTACTGAAAAAGATAAGATTACCCTTCGCATAAAGAATATGATACACCCTCATAAAACGCCAGAGATATTTCCCATTGTGACGAATGGGTATTTATACAAAAGTCCTTATGGAACAGGGCATGGTTCATCTTACGATTATGACACACATGTCCCTCTCATATTTTCACATATCCATTCTCAACGGGCTTTAAATGCAACGCCACGTGCCACTGTGGATATTGCTCCAACAATCGCTCAAATACTAGGCGTTCAAATTCCTGAGTATTGTGATGGTACAGCCATCCAATTCTAAAATGTTAAATCTTTCAAATCTTATAAAGCAATACGATGGCGTTCGCGCAGTAGATGATGTTTCATTCAAGGTTGAAAAAGGAGATATTTTTGGATTTCTGGGTCCAAATGGCGCTGGGAAAACCACTACAATTCGTATGATTATGGGTATCATTCACCAGGATTCCGGCTTCATCGAATTGAATGGGAAAGATGTTAACACGCTGGGCCGTGACAACTTCGGTTACCTCCCCGAAGATAGAGGTTTATATCAAAAGCAAAAATTAGAAGAAACTCTTATCTATTTTGGGATTCTTCGTGGATTAGAAAAACCTATCGCTAAAACAAAAGCGAATGAATGGCTAGAAAGATTCGGTTTGGGGGATCAAGGTAATCGAAAAATAGAAGAGCTTTCCAAAGGGAATCAGCAAAAAATTCAATTTATTTTATCCTTAATTCACGATCCAGATTTATTAATTCTAGATGAGCCTTTTACAGGATTAGATCCACTCAATCAGCTATTATTAAAAGAGATTATTCAAGAAAAAAGAAGTGATGGCAAAACGATTCTTTTTTCTACTCATCAGATGGAACAAGTGGAACGACTTTGCACAAATATTTGTCTTATTAATAAAGGGGAAATAATTATTGAAGGATCTTTGGCAAGTGTAAAACAATCCCACCGCAGTGATGCAGTGGATGTTCGATTTTCGGGTGAATTAAATTCGGAAAAAGCGAAAACTTATTTTTCAGATGTGAAGATTGAAGGAGCGTCCTTATCTGGTGTTTTATCATGTGAACCTAGAGATTTTTTATCTTGGATTAATACATGCGTTACTGTTGAATCATTTCAGATTCAAGTACCAAGTTTAGAACAAATTTTTATAGAAGAAGTGAAAAAAGCATCATGACCCAAATCTGGAAAATTTTCCAATGGGAATACATGAATCGCGTAAAGTCGAAACTCTTTTTGATTACGACATTTTTACTCCCGTTCTTTATGGGTGGAATAATGTATCTGCCATCTATTCTCATGGATCTTGAACCTGAAGAAACTTCAGAAATTGGCTTAGTTTATCAAGATGACATTCTTGATCTGGTACATCGATTTCAAGCTCAAATCGATGTAACGCATCAACTTAAGAATGGAAAACCACAATTTGTTTTTAGCCGCTTTGATTCAGATAAATTTGCGCTAGATAGTGTAGTTTCAAAGTCAATTGATGGATTTATGGTCATTCCATCATCTGTAATGGATACGGGGGAAGTGGAGTATTATAGTCTATCTCTGAGTAATATTAAGATTTACAGCCAATTGAGACGAGTCTTAAATCAAGTTGTAATTGAACAAAGAATGATTTATCAAAATATCGATATGTCGTTGGTTGGACAATTAAGCAAAAGAATTTCATTTGAAACTTTTAAAATAGATGAAAATGGTAAAACTTCTGAAGAAGATGGGCTTACAAGTTTTATAATTCCATACTTGTTTTTGATGATTCTTTTTATGACTGTTTTTATGAGTGGTCAATTGTTACTTCGATCTGTTATGGAAGAGCGAACCAGCCGAACAATAGAAATTCTATTATCATCTGTTACGCCAGACGAATTAATGCGTGGGAAAATTTTAGGTCTAGGTGCATTAGGTTTGACACAAATGTGCTTCTATCTTATTGTGGGTTTGGCCGTAACAGAATACAAAGAATTAGCTACTATCGAATTTTCTCAAATTCCTATTTTCTTGATCTATTTTATCACTGGATATTTATTTTATGCTGCTATATTCGCAGCCATGGGGACATTTTTTACATCTGAACAAGAAGCACAACAATCCAGTGGGGTTATTAGTATGGTTGCGATCCTACCTATGGTATTTGGTTCTTATTTTATTAGCAATCCAAATTCAGCCTTTACGATTGGTGCAACTTATATTCCTCCTTTAACACCTTTTATGATGATAATTCGTTTTGGAACGGGAAGTGTGGAAATGCCAGAAATAATTTATACCATGATCCTAATGATCATTTCTTGCTGGTTTATGTTAAAAATATCCGGAAAAATCTTTCGAACTGGCCTTTTACTCTATGGAAAGAAAGTCACAATAAAAGAAGTGCTACGTTGGATTAGTGCTTGATTCTTATAGCACTTTCATAATTTTTACCTAAATTCATTCGTCAATGACAGCTCTCATCACCTATTTTGTGACGGCACTTGTTGTGTCGTTCTTATGTTCACTCCTTGAATCAGTACTCTTGAGTATATCTATTACCCATGTATCTGTCCTTGAAAAAAATGGAAGTCATTCGGGGAAAATAATGGCTGAACTCAAGGAAAACATAAATCGTCCTCTTGCCGCTATACTTACAATCAATACCATTGCAAATACTGTGGGCGCAGCAGGTGTTGGTGCACAAACTATGAACCTTTATGGCAACGAATGGGTAGCCTTTGCATCTGGGATTTTAACCTTATCCATTTTGATTTTTTCGGAAATTATCCCAAAAACAATTGGCACTCTTTATAATAAATCTCTGGCATCTTTTACGGCCTATACTATTAGGTCTCTTATGATAATTGCATATCCGTTCGTGCTTCTATCTGAATCCATGACTAGCTTGATTCATTCTGGAGAAAATGGTAGAGAATCTAAAGCATCTCGGGAAGAGTTACTCGCTATGGCAGAAATTAGTGAAGATGAGGGATCTATAGATGAACAAGAAGGGGATATCATTGAAAACCTGATGAAATTGGACGATATTGCAATTGAAGAAGTGATGACGCCCCGGTCAGTTGTTTTTGCGCTCAATCAGAATCGCACTGTCGGTGAGGTAGTTGAAAAACATTCCCCCATTGCCTTTTCTAGGATTCCCGTTTTTGAGCAGGATTTAGATAATGTAATAGGATTAGTTAATCGATACACCTTGGTGAATGAGCAAGCTGAAGACCGGTTTGATATTAAAATGAGTGAATTGATGAAACCAATTCATACAGTGAAGGAAAAGGAATCTGTGGCCCATGTGCTGGATCAATTTGTCAAACGTCGTCAACAAATTTTCATGGTGACTGATGACTTTGGAACAACTACGGGGTTGATATCATTGGAAGATGCAATTGAAACATTATTGGGTGTAGAAATAGTGGATGAACATGACAATGTAGTAGATATGAGAAAATTGGCTACGGCTAAAATGATTGAAAAAGAACAGAGTGAATCACTTCATAACCGTTGAGTTTAAACTGATTGGTATTTAAATTCGCCGGCTTAATTCCTAGGAGATTTTAAAAAATGGCTAAAAAACAACAAAGTTTTGCAGATAAAGCTGCAGGATCAAAAGGTAAAGAATCGATTTATGTTAAATACGTAAAAAGTGTAAAGTCCGAAAAGACCGGACAGTGGAGATTTAATGAACAAATGGTTCGTTCCAAAAAAGGCGAGCAACTCGACGTAGCACTTAAGCGTATGGATGAGGTTGCAAATTTGGTTGATATTGACCTTTCAAAATTCTTAATAGCAGATACGCCTGAAGTACCTGAAGAAGATGCAGTCGTTGAACCTAATGAAACAGTTGATGAGCCCATTGCTGCTATTGCGGAGGAACAACCTGACAACCAAGATGATGATGTAGAAAATTCGGATGCATCGAATGAAGACTCAATTGATGAACCAGTAGCAGAAGAATCACCTGTACCTGGAACGGAAGAGTCTAAAGATATATCTGTAGATTCTGGCTCAAATGATGATGCTCCTTCTGAAGGTGATTCAAGTGAAGCTGAAGACAACAAACCAGAAAAAGAAGGTTAAGAATCTCTGGAGATTTCTGATTAGAATCATTGGATAAACCTATTAACTAAAAATATATTTGGAGAGGTGTCCGAGTGGCTTAAGGAGCACGCTTGGAAAGCGTGTGTGCGTTTACGCGTACCGTGGGTTCGAATCCCACTCTCTCCGCACTTAATTATACACACCCGGAGGGGTGGCAGAGTCTGGCTGAATGCACTGGTCTTGAAAACCAGCAAGGGTTTATACCCTTCGGGGGTTCGAATCCCTCCCCCTCCGCATAAGAAAAAACTCAAATTAAAGTCTGGGCTTTTTTGCTTTCATTACATCCAGTAATTTCATATCTATATTTAATCGAATTTTATCTAGTAATCTAATGAACCCTCGCGTCCGCTTTGCACCCAGTCCCACCGGACAACTCCATATCGGAGGAGCAAGAACTGCATTCTTCAATTTTCTATTCGCCCGGAAAAATTCAGGCAAATTTTTAGTGCGAATAGAAGATACTGATCTTGAAAGATCAAAACAGGAATATACAGACCAGATCTGTGAATCTATGACGTGGCTAGGACTTATGTGGGATGATGACCTTGTTTATCAGTCTAAACGGACTGATGGGTATAAAACAGCAATTCTAGCTTTATTAGAATCTGGAAATGCTTACCGTTGTTTTGCATCCAAAGATGAATTAGAAAAGATTCGGGCCAAAACTGGATCTTATTCTTATTCTGGCTTATGGCGTGATCGTTCTGAAGAAGACATCCAATTCGAGATGGAAGATGGCAAAGCATTTACGGTCAGGTTGAAAGTCCCCGAAGGGAAAGAAACCATCTTTGATGATCTCATTTATGGCACGATTACGTTGTCTCATTCTGAGTTGGATGATTTTATTATAGCCCGGTCAGATGGTAGCCCTGTGTACAACTTAACCAATGTGGTGGATGATAGTGAGATGGGCATCACCCACGTGATTCGAGGTGAAGATCATATCGCGAACACGCCTAAACAAATTCTAATCTACCAAGCTCTGGGGCTTGATGTTCCAACCTTCGCACATTTACCAATGATCCTTGGCCAGGATAAAAAGCGATTAAGCAAGCGACATGGTGCAACGGGTGTGCAATCTTATCGTAATGAAGGATATCAACCTGAAGCGCTTTTAAATTATTTATCATTACTGGGATGGAATCCAGGGACAGAAGAAGAAGTGATGTCTTTAGATGAAATCATCCAAAAATTTGATTTAACTATGGTTCATAAAAAAGGTGCAGTCTTTGATGAAAAGAAATTGGATTGGATCAGTGGGCAACATTTAGTTA